>Ga0208373_1000960_pt1 | contig 42556 bp, 34 predicted proteins | sample RifOxyC2_FD_184036 | JGI IMG/M metagenome (GOLD analysis project Ga0208373, IMG submission 184036) | Soil microbial communities from Rifle, Colorado - Rifle Oxygen_injection C2 (SPAdes) | ecosystem: Environmental > Terrestrial > Deep subsurface > Rock core/Sediment | place: Rifle, Colorado...
GAACCTGGAGACGAAGAAAAAGATGATTGAAGCCATCCTCTCAATTCCTTCTAAACAGAAGAAACAAAAACAACCGAAGGAATGATTCCATCGGTTGTTTCCAGCAACCCAAAATGTCTATTAAGCCGAAAACAACCGAAGGAATGATTCCATCGGTTGTTTCCAGCAACCCAAAATGTCTATTAAGCCGAAAAATCCTAGGGGTCCTCGAGGTGGCCCTTCAGGAAAACGGTCTGCAGCTCAACCATCTGGGAGCAGTGGTTGAATCTGCCACGGCCGGGATGGCGACTTTGTCGTTGTGTCGGAGAATCAATACTCCGTACGTGTTCGTTCTCGAGCACAACGGAGAGATCTATTTCCTGGCTCTCTGCGGCCAGGACTCGTGGCGGAACCCCGCAGATGGGGATCCGCTCATCGTCTCCGATGCACCGTTGACCGAAGAGGGGTGAAAGCCCTGCACGACGTCTGTCTCTGAGCCCGAATCGCCTGCATGGTGATTCGGGTTTTTAAATTTTTCACTCATATTACCTACAAAAAACCACTTTATACTTAAAATAAGATCAAAAAAGGAGCTTCGCGAGGGAAGCTCCTCTGAGAACTGCGGAAACCGGAGAGATCAGGCGCCGAAGCCGCCGCCCATCGCCATCTGGCTGAACGAGCCGGCGTTCTGGGATGCCCGAACCGCGCTCTGGCTGAAGACCTGGAAAGCCTTCCGGATCTCCGACTGGGAATTGCCCGGGGTCAGGATCCACTCGTCGCGGATACCCATCTCCGAGAACACCTGGCGGAAGCCGGTGTCTCCGATGCCCATGCCAGCAACGACATGGTTCTCATGCCGAAGCATGTCGTTGATGAGGCGCTTCACGTCGGCTGCGGTCGTTCCGCGACCTCCCCGGTTCCTCGGCGAATGTTCATCCTCGCCATCGGTGATCAGGAGGGTGATGGAACGGGCCGAGACTCCGGCGTCCTCGAACTCCTGCACCTTGGCCAGCACGGTTGCCAGTACCACTGCACTCTGGTCATACAGCGGGGTTCCGAGGTTCGGATCGTAGTTGTGGGTGTCCATGCGGACAGTGTGGCTCAGGTCGATGTAGGGGTAGAGAACGTACCCGTTGAGGTAGCGGCAGTGAGCCAGGACGCCGTCATTCTGTTTGGACTTTCCCAGGGCCTCGAGCACCAGATTGTGCCCGTCGCGGACCGTCTGGGACATGCTGGCGAACCGGATCGATCCGGAATCATCAGGCATCAAGGTCACGAGCACGACCTCCGAGGCCTGTACCCGGTCGACCTGAACGCCCATGCCAGCCTGGATCTGGGTCCCGAGGTCCGGAATGTTGAGGGCCTGGAGCGTTCCGACACCAAGGGTGCCTTCTGCCACTGCATTCTGAAACAGTGCATTGAGGTCAGGAGTAGAACCACTATTCATGACTTTCCTCTCTTCCTTCTTGCTTACACGGTTGTGGTTACGAAACGGTTGTTGTTTGATGACTAGAGAACGAAGTCCTGCCACTCCTTCATCGGGGTGGTGGACTTGACGACGTGCATTCCGGCATCCCGGTAGCGCGCCAGGGCCTCTTCGGCCTGCGGGGTGTAGTCGAGTCCCGCAGCGGGGATCACGACCGCGCTCATGCAGTCCGCGAGGACGTAGACCTTCCGGGCCAGCCTCGGATCCTTGGCCATAATCTCGTTCAGGAAGTCATCGGTGGACGCCTTGACGCAGTGGGAAGCCGCCTGACCGCCTACGATGACGTAGTCGCTATCGAGCAGTCGTTTGAGGAACCGGCTGTTCTTCTGGGCTACCGTTTGTCCATCGTGAGCCAGGGTAACCTCTGGCCGGAAGATGGAGTAGTTCTCGGTGAGGGGGTTACCCCCCTTGATCTCCGGGTCCGATGCGTCCTTGCGAACGAGGGCGTGGAAGGTACGGGCCTCGTCGACCAGACCCACGAGGGCGTGACCAACGTCGCCGATCATGCAGTGCTCGGGCCACAGGAACAACTGGTACTTGCCGGCCTTCTCGAGCTCCGAACAATAATGTTCCACATACTTCCGTAGCCAGCCGTAGTTACCGTTTACGAACAGGGCGGCCATGGCCGGATCAGGCACATAGGCACCCGACCGGACGTCGTCCGCGCTGATGATGGTATTGACGGACGGCTGGCTGCCGTCCCGCTTCCGCCAGAAGGAGGGATAGAAGATCTGGTGAGGCGTATGGGTATCCATCGTCATGGTGATCGAGGTGATCCACGGGATGTTGCGGTAGATGAAGGCGGCCATGCGGACGGAATCGTCGATGGCGCCCCGGCCGCTCCGTCCGGCCACGTAGAGCGTCCCTTCCGGGAAGCAGAAGTCATTCTGGACATCGATCAGCATGAGAGCGATCCGCTTTCCCCCCTTCGCTGCCGCGGGAATGTTGTGCGCCTGCCGCCACATTTCGGCCTGCTCGCGGAGCTGACCTTTGTTGGGACGGTAGTCAATGCGGCAGTTGTCGGAATTGAAGAAGGACGGAAGCTCGAGCTCACCGTGCTGACGGAAGACCACGATCGCGGCCCCGGCAGTCGGAATCTTGACGTCGATGTCGATCAGGACGTAGTTCCCCAGCTCGCGCAGGGGCTTGTTGACGACGAGGTACTCCTTGACGCCGCGGTTGCCTCCGCGATCGTAGGTGTATCCGTCGCCCATGTAGAGCTCCTTGAGGTAGAGCGTGAAGTACAGGAAGGCCCGGGCCGCCCACACGGTGTCAGTGGCATTCTGATAGCGCTCATAGGTCATGTAGCGCGGATCACCAGAGCCAGCCTTGTCGACTTCGGCCCAGTTGAATCCGGACGCGTCCTCGATGCGCTTGAAGTCCTGCGTCCGCAGCCGCCTGAGCTCAGGAAGTTGCCGCATGAACTTGGAATGAACCAGCGGATAGGCCTGTCGGATCACGTTTGCCACGGCATCCCAGGTCGCGGGAACGACTTCCCCGCCTTCTTCGAACGCCACGAGCTTGGCCTGCTTTCCCTGTCGAACGATCTGGTCCTCGGTGAAATCCTCGTCCCAGCCCACCGTCCGACAGATCTGATAGCCGGTCTGGCCCGTGAGCTTTTCCATACCTTCGGAATCGGTCAGCATCACGACCTTCCTCCGCTGCGGATCGTCCGTGAGGGTCTCGAAGTCGGCTAGGGTCTTCCCCCGCAGCAACCGACCCACGATACCCGTGACATTCATCAACCGACGGCCGCCCTGAATTGCCCCTTGATACTCTCGCAGACTTGTCATGATCATTCTCCCACTTCCATACACAGTTTAGGACACTCTGAGTTCCCAGATGCTCCGCCCGTTTACCACCATCAATCCGTTCTTGTCCGTAAAGAGATGGCGATTGGTATCAACGAAACGCGCGGTATCCGGAAACTCCTTTACCACGGACAAATTCAATCCTTGCGCTTGCACGCGCACGATACCGTTATCGGTCGCGACCAGGAGTATGTCGCCGATGGCGCACTTCCCCCTGATACTTCCCAGCCAGTGGTCTTCTCCGTTGGAACATTCCGTACTGGCCAGAAGGTTCCCGTGATGGTCGAGCAGCAGACACCTATTGAGGGTGCGACCGCTCTCCTGGGTAGAGGTGAAAAACCAAATCCTGCTCTTGGAAAAAAGACAGGCGGAGTCCAACAACTGCCCGCGAATCGGCGGGAGTTTGATAGTGTCATTAATGCCAGTCCCCTTCGGGTTGAAGAGAATGTGCTGGCAAAGGTCACCGGCCCTGTAGAAGCCAAACCCGACGGTTTCACCGACCCAAAACAGAGTCTGATTGGAGAGGACGTCCCCCACCCGTTCAAGGGTAGAAACCCCGAGGATCGAGGCCACCCTTTTCAATTGTCCATCCTGGGCCAGAAAGACGCCATCGGCATTCGCGTCGATGAGAGGAAGGGGTCCCCCCAGATAGGTTTCGACTCCGAACCGTTCAGGCTGTTGCCCACCAGGCGTAAACAGAAAGGCCACCGGGCCCTTCGCCAGAACCGTACGTGCACCATTGATCCGACATCGCATCTGGAAGTCCAACGGCCCCCTTGTGATCAGGCTGCCGTCTTCGCGCTTGTAAGTGTCACCTTCGTGGTAGACCCACTTGAGGGATCCACCCTGATGGGAGGAGTAGAGAATCCGGCCCGCGGTCTCGAAAACCTTGCGAGCGGAAACCTTGGCAGTAATCACTTCCGTGACAGCCGCCTCCGGCACCGTACAATCCGGACAGGAAGGCCGCGCATGAAGCTTTCCGCATTTGGTACAAGTGGTCCACCGAACCTGATCCAGAAGACCCGAAGGAGTTGCCTCGCGGGAGTCCTTTTCAAAGACCCGGTGGAAGTAGTGGAGAAGTTCGTCCGGTAAGAGCCCAAAATGCCTCGCGTGCTTCGGATATCTGACTTCGGAATCGAACACGGTCAGCCGATGCAGGGCTCGGGAATCGTTGGGAATCTGTTTTTTCCCGTCTTTCGGCTTGTGCACACCCCCGTAAGGGCCCACGAAAAGCAGACACTGGAAAAGCATCAGGTTAAACGCGTACCAGTCAGATGCTTCGGTGTGCGGTCTGACCAGACGAGGAACTCGCTCGGCCGGATCGCAAAGGAGCGGATCCACGAACTTGACGGTGAACATGCGACAGAGGAAATCCCCGAACTGCATGGAATCAGCATCAATCAAGTACGCTTCCGTCCCATTCACCAACACGTTCAGGTCGTTGAAGTCCCCGATAACCATCCCCAGGTCATGCAGACCCGATACGGTTGCGCGGAGGTCCCTGAATATCAGCGTCACATCATCATCAGGAATGCCCGTTCCCTCTCGGAAGGGCTTCTCTCCATAGCGGTACAGAACCTCGGCCCCGCGGAGAAAACGCATGGAATATCCGACAACACGTCTTCCTTCCATGGCAAACTCTTCGGGAACGACAACGTGCGGTGGGAGCCCTTTTGGAAAAGCAGGAAGTTTTTTTTGATGATCCTGCAGGCGTTGCCGAGCACCCTGCTGTTCCGCAGGAGACCCTTCAAAATCGGGATGATCGGGAGGCTTGAAAATCTTCAAAGCCCGTCCGCCGCCGATATCATACACATCCGCCTCGCCACCTTTTCCGATTGCCCTTGCGGGATCGAGAAGGACAGTCCGACCTCCAAGGTTCACTTGCACCTCTACCTCCTTCTCATCACGACGAGAGTGGTGTCATCGCCCAGAGGTCCGGTAACCACACCTCCCTCTTCGTAGATTTCGCGGTTGATGACGTTCAGTCTCCTCCGGATGCCGTCCTGGTTAACAAACATCAGGTCCTTTTCCCAGAACTGGGCAATCGGACCGATAAGTTCAGGACCTCCTCCCCCCCAAGGTATGTTTCTCTTGCGAGGGACAGGATTGTCTCCCGACTGGATCAGATCCTCTACTCCGTCAGTCCCAATCAGCGCCGTCCGCAGATCAGGGGTCAGAATGGTCTCCCTGATACGAAGGTCAAGCAATTCCGGACCATCCTTGTGAAGGGACGAGCCCGTGAGATTGTAGGCGAGATAGGGAGGCGCGTTATTCGGAAACGGCCCCAGTTCCCGCTTTTCTCCGTTGATGAAGTACACACCGTCGCCACACGAAAGGATGGTAGCGGCAGTGGGAGTAATGACAATTCCCAAAACGGTAAAGAGAAAGAAGTCGTTAATCACGCTACTGAGAGATCCTCCCATGCTGCCAGCAGACAGGCTGAGACAGGCAAGGACCTGCCTTTTAACCTTTGCCAGAAGATAGGGAGTAACCTCGGGTCCGTCAATCTTGAGTTGTCTGTAAAGCATCTCCGCAACCAGATGAGCGCCGATATTGGCGCCAACCTCGCTGTGAGCACCGCTTCCACAGCCATCACAGACGACAGCCACGATCATTCCTTCATCCTGCCGCCAGGTATATGCGTCGTGGTTGTTTTTGCTACCGGGCTTTCCCGGCATCACGTGCTCCGTACCGGCCACAGAACCGCCGGCGATTTGAAACTCATTCACGGTACAATATCTCCTTGGGTTAGTAGTTTGAGATTCTTCAATTATGAAGCAACATGTGCCCGGTTCTTTTTTGAAAAAAACTGAGCACGACACGCTTTCTTAATATAAGAAAAAGATTTTGTCAAGCATTCATTTTTGAATTCATCTTTGTAAAAAACAGGGTCGTTCGTCGTGAACGACCCTGTCGTAAGAATGCGCCTCGAACCCCAGAGTGGGTTCAGTGGCGCACTGTGCCGCCGCGAGCCAGAATGGAGCTCACCCGTAGAGCGGCTTTCCACCGTTCCGGCGGGAGGGAGCAACCTGCTCCTCGTCCAGGAAGCCGCCGTTGGTGTTCCGTTCACTGCCAGCTTCGCGTCGCTTGTTGCCGCCGCCGATGCCGGAGACCACATCGGATGACGAAGAAAGCATCATACCGGTCTGCATCCAGGGCAGAATCAACTGCCCGAGGTTGTAGAGTGCCTCGAGCGCAGAACCCTCCTGGCCTCCTGGGAGATTGGTTGGAACCTCAGTTGCGACGTAGATCACATACTTCGCAATATTCTTCTCCTGCCGGACATCGGCATTGTTGAGGGTGATTCCAAGCGCCTTGAGCATGAGCTCGCGGTTCGGCTTACCGATCAGGGCGGGCATGTCTGGTCTTTCGGTGAGCTCACGAATCTTCATTCCCTCGTATCCCATCGCTTTGGACACCATCACCCCGAACCCAGCGAAGGCATGCTTAAGGAATGCGACAAGGCTCTCTGCGGCACCAACAACCTCCTCGGGCTGGGGATACGGATTTACCCCCTGAAGACCTCCGAGCGGATTTGCTGCACGATTCGCCGTGAGCTGGGTGTTCCAGGCCGAGAGAACCAGATGAAAATTGTGTACTTCCTTCGGCAATTTGAGCAGCCGATCCAGGAATTTCCTCTTCCGTTCTGAAGTGATGTAACGGGTCTTGATACCGATGACGGCGGCGTACTTACGTTCCGTTACAAACTCCAGGACTTCCATAAATCGGTCAGATACGGACTCTTCGAGCGTGTCCGCAAATTCCTCAATCAGCTCTGCCATCTTCTCAGGAACGTGGGACATACCACGGACATTTGCATAGTAGGCCTCGAGAGCGGCCCGAATGGTCACCTTATCGACGCCCAGGGTCTTAGAGACGGAAAGCGCTTGGAGAAACGACTGACCGTCATCGACTTCGGGAATCTGGAACGCAGTCACGGGCGTGACCGCCTGACCACTGAACGAGAGCCCAGCCGTAGTCGCAGTAGTCAGCGGTGCTTCCGCCTTCTTCTCCTCCTTCTTGGCCCTCAAATGGGCCTTGATGGCCGCCTTGAGGTCGGCTGTCAGAACGCCTTCAACACCCTTAAAGGCCTCCAAAATGTCGGCATCGGAAACAATATCGGGATCCGCGAGACGGGTGAGCCCCTTGTCGTTGGTCTTGACCAACTTGGCCAGTCGCCCCGAAACCACCGTTTCCTCGATCTCGATCTCCTCCGCAAATGCCTTCACCACTTCCAGAAATTTGGGCGATGCATCCGCCATTCTGTACTCCTTTCCTTTCGCGTTATCATTCGGGTTCGGATTTTTTCAAAAAATTCCTCCCCCACCAATTATTGTCCAACGAACGACTTTACTGGCCTCAACCCTACACGAAATCCAAAATATGTCAAGTCGACCTAACAACACATATCCCCTATTGAAAACAAAAAAGGACCTCGAGAGAAGTCCTTTTGAAAAGACGCGTCTGATAGCAGGTTCACAGCACCTGCCGCCGCTGGTTTTCAGCGGTCCTCATCATCCGGAACCTTCCCGACCGGCACTCCTTGCAGGAATCCTGGACCGGGAGTCTGGTTTCGAATCCGCCGCCGACCCGCGAACCTTCTGTTGTCAGAATTGATGAGGCTCTGGAAATCATCCCCAATCGCGTAGTAGATACGGATGATCCCGCTTGGGTTGAGCTCCCAATGGCTCAACCGATAAGGATCTTCCCCGATCTCCTGCCGGATCAGCGCGCCGGCTCCGACTTCGAGGGAAGGTCCTCCCCTTGTTGCCGAATCTGAGTCCCTGAAAACTTCTCCTCCCTCATCTTCGTAGACTCTGGGACGACGAATCGCCGACGCTGCCTTGAGCATCCTCGAACGGAAAAAGAGGAGGGTGAAGGAAAAGAACCTCTTTTCCCCGAGCAAGTGTGCGGCCACGCTCCGGCTCGGATCGTCGAAGTAGAAATTCCGCACGTTCCAACGCTCGTTTTCGAAAACGGGATATCCGTCGATCCAAAATTTCTCCGGAGCCGTGGACGCCAGATAATTCTGCGGCGGCCAAACTCGCCCGCCACAGTGTTGACATTTCCGCCTCAACTTTCCGTCACGCTCCTCCATATCGAAGGGCGCGCTGTGGAACGGACAGGTTCTCTCGAACTGCCGCAGGTCAAACTCCGTGCTCGAAAGACCAGACACAGTGTTGACGCCCTGCATCGAGAGAATGACTGCCACATCCTTTGGGAGAGAGCTATTGGATCGAAAGTCGAACCACAAAGCCCGCCCTTTTTCCGCCTCGATGAAATAGTCCGCTTCTGGAACCCCCTCCAAAAGCGGGTCTTCATTCCACCTCCTGAGAGCCGCCGGATAGTCACCAACCAAATGGACCGGCCATCCACAGAAGCTCGGCAGATCCTGTTCTATCTCTTCACCGTCTGTCCTGAAGACAGAATCAGGTGCCACGGGGCTGTGAAGGTCGCACGCGAAATCTCCCACTCTCATTATTCCCATTGTAAGCTCCCTTCTCTACTTTTGTTGTCCTTGAAAACCTTAAACACCCTTGCTCAAAAATTCCTAAATGTCAAGTTGGTTCAACAAGTCTAATTTTTCTTGCAACAATCCTGCGGCACCGACAATGCTCTTTTCCTGTAAGGCGCCCGAAATCTTTTCAACAAGTTCTAGATCTCCCGTTTCCCTTGCACAGGAAAGAAAACGCGAACCGAATTTTTCAAGAAGACCATCCCAAGATGAATAATTGTGGTCATCGTTCCAATCTAGAGCCGTACGATATTCTCCTAATATCGTGCTGATCGCACGAACATCTTTTTCCTTTCTCTCCCCTTCTCCGTCATTTTCAGAAAATGGAAAAGAATGAGAAAGAGAATCTCTTTCCACAGATGAATCCAAACCAACTTCCATAAAATGAAAAATAATCTCAAAATGGACAAATAAAAATTACCTGAAAATCCTTTGATTGTCATCTTTTCTCTTTGCTCTTATACTCATCTTACGAAGCAAATCATCTACCCACCAGAAAAACAAGCAACAAAGTTATCCTCTATGACTATTTATCTCGGGGCAGACCATGGCGGTTGGAACCTCAAGGAGGCTGTAAAAAAATTTCTCTTAGAACAGGGTCACGTTGTTCAGGACCTTGGAAACGATCATCTGGATCCGGATGATGATTATCCGGATTTCAGTTTTACGGTCGCAACCCAGGTGGCAGTTGATCCTGAATCGTATGGTATCCTGTTCTGCGGCAATGCCCAGGGCGTTTGCATAACGGCCAATAAGGTCAGGGGGATCCGAGCCGGAATCGGCTACAGCCTCTACGCTGCCCAAACCATGCGCAAGGATGATGATACCAACATCCTCTGCCTGGCTGGCCGCGTGCTTTCCGAGCCGGAAGCACGGGAAATCGTCAAAACTTGGCTGGAAACTCCCTTTGATAGGAGGGAACGTTACATGCGGCGGCTTAAGAAACTCCAACAGCTTGAGGAACACATTTTAAAAAATGCCTAAGACCTTCCTTGCAACAATAAGACCCCTTCTATGATCGAAATCGTCCCCACCATCCTCGCGGAATCCCAAAGAGAGTTCGAAGAAAAATTGCGAGCCGTGGAAAAGCAGGCCAAAATCGTCCACGTCGATATCATGGACGGCACGCTTGTCCCTTTCACAAACTGGTTTGATGCCCGCGCCGTGGGCGCTATGGAAACGCCGGTCCAATTCGAAATGCACCTCATGGTATCAAATCCGCTTCCGATCATTGCCCAATGGGCCGCGGCTGTTCCGCACCTTTTCCGCGCGATCTTCCACGCCGAGCTCGAACGTCCGCTCAACAAAATTGCCGAGTCCATCCGGCAGGATTTCCGTCTGGAAGCGGGATTAGCTCTGAATCCTGAGACGCCGCTTGACGAAATCCATGCCGTCTTAGGCGACATCCAGCTCCTCCTGTTTTTGGGTGTGCACCCCGGGCGGTCCGGCCAGACGTTTGAGGGCGACTACATCCTTGAAAAAATCCGCGAAGCCCGCTTGCGCGCTCCCCGCCTAGCCATGGGGGTCGATGGCGGTATCACCCCCGAAAATCTTCCTGATTTTGTCCAAGCCGGCGTGTCACATGTCTGTACCGGATCCGCGGTCTTCGCGTCTGAACGTCCAGCTGAATCCATAGAAAAATTGCAAAAGGAAGCGGAAAAAATGTCCGGCTCGACAGCGTGAATCCCAAGAGATAAACTAAGACTATCTTTATCTATTCTATGATGAAAAAAATCCTCCTCTCTCTTTCCGTTTTTGCTCTGGCGTCTGCGGCAGCCTGGGGCCTTTCGCCAACCGCAAGCCTTGCCCAAACCACCACTGCCATCAGCTCACTCCAGGCCGGAGACCTCATCCGTGGTCAGAATTTTTCCGCTGTCTACTATTACGGCGCAGACGGGTTCCGTTACGTTTTTCCAAACGATAAAACCTACTTCACCTGGTACAGCAACTTCGACTCCGTCAAGTGGCTTACAGATGCGGATCTTGGCAAAATCCAGATCGGCGGAAACGTCACCTACAAGCCAGGGGTCAAGATGATCAAAATCAACAGCGATCCAAAAACGTATGCGATCGGCGAAGGCGGCGCCCTGCGATGGGTCAGCACCGAAAGCGCGGCCATTGCCCTTTACGGATCGGACTGGAATAAAAAAATCGATGACGTGCCAGACGCGTTCTTTAGCAACTATTCCCGTGGCGAAGACATCGAGGTTGCCTCCGACTTTAACCCGGCCAATGAGACCGCTTCCGCAACCACGATCAATCACGACAAAGAGCTGCAGTCCGCGGCCCTGATCCTGATTCAAAATAATGCTTATAGCTTTCCGACCCTTACCATCAAAACCGGCCGCGCGATCCGCTTCGAAAACAAAGATGCGACCAAGCACACAGCCACGGCCGATGATCTTTCCTGGGGCACGGGTACCCTGAACCAAGGCGATACGTTTTCCCGCTATTTCAATACACCAGGGACGTACACATACTTCTGCAGTTATCACACAAACGAACAGGGAACCATCGTGGTCGAATAATCCCAATCTGAAAACCACCCCGCTCATCCCGGGGTGGTTTTCTTTTTTGTCCCTTTTCTTTCTCTCTACGCCTCCCCTTTCTCTCTTTTTTTGGTACAATGTCCGCACTATGTCTTCTCTTTCCATTGTCGGTCCCCAAACTCGGCAATTCCTCCATTTGCACGACCGTAAACTTGTTCAACTAGAGGAAAAGGCCCTCGAAATCCGCCGTGACCTGATTGAGATGCTGGTGCGCGCCGGTTCGGGCCATACGGCTGGGCCGCTGGGCATGGCAGACATCTTCACCGCTCTCTACTTTCATGTTTTGGTTCATGAACCTCAGCGCCCGGATTGGGAAGACCGTGACCGCCTCATCCTATCCAATGGCCACATCTGCCCGATCCGCTATGTTGCCATGGCCCATGCCGGTTATTTTCCAAAATCCTGGCTCGCAACCTTGCGTAAATTCGGGTCACCGCTCCAAGGTCATCCGGAACGGGAAAAATTGCCAGGAGTCGAAACAACTTCTGGGCCGCTTGGGTCTGGTTCATCCCAAGCTGTAGGGATGGCCTATGCCGCCCTTATGGATCGCAAGCCCTGGCGCGTGTACTGCGCCATGTCGGACGGGGAGCTCCAGGCCGGACAAACATGGGAAGCCATGCTGTTTGCAGGACGTAATCACCTGCATAATTGCACGTTCATTATTGACCGCAACAACATTCAGATCGACGGAACAACGGAAGAGGTCATGCCCCTGGAGCCGCTGACGGATAAATTCCTTGCTTTTGGTTTACACGTAGAAGCATGCGCAGGTAACGACATCCGCGATTTTGTATCGGCTGTTGAGCGGGCACATGGGGTGTCGGAAAAAGCGACCGTCATTATCGCAAACACGATTCCCGGCTGTGGCGTGCCTCAAATGGAATATGACTTCACCTGGCATGGAAAAGTACCAAAGGCTGGCGAAGAAGCTCAAAAAATTTTAGCAGACCTTCGGACGCTCCAGGGGAGAATCCGAAGCGAGCATGAATAACGTTTCATTTTTATGAAATCCATCGCCCAATTAGCCAAAGAAAAACCACTGAAACTTGCCTTTCTCATTATTGCGGTCATCATCCTTTTTCTTGCTGTCCTCTCCATGGTAAACCGAGGACAATCTTGGAGGTCTTTTGGAGAAGAACGTTTCTCTTCATCATCTGGAATTGCCGGATCCGTCATGGTTAAAAACGTTCCGATGGTAAACGCCCCCACCCGAAACTCTTTGCAAAAAATAGCAGCACCAGAGATGGCATTCACCGAAGAATATGCCGTCGCACAAGACAACTCCTTGCCGATTATTCCCCCGCAGCCGCCCACAGCCGGAGAGACGGCTGCTGATACGGATCAAAAAATCATCAAAACCGGCATTCTTTCCTTTGAAGTGGAAGACATTTCAGAAACGGTTTCCCGTTTGAATGCTCTGGCACAGGAAAAAGGTGGATTTGTCCAGGAATCTTCTGTTTTTCAAGTAACAGACGAACGTAAAGAAGGCTCGGTAATGCTTCGTGTCCCATCGGAAAAATTCGAAGAAACCATGGCCACAGCAAAAAAGATGGCTGCTGTGGTTCGGCATGAGTCAACAAACGGCCAAGACGTCACGGAACAGTACACCGATCTGCAAGCCCGCCTGCACAATGCCCAAGCGCAGGAACAGGCCTATCTCGCTCTCCTTTCCAAGGCAACAGACGTCCAGGATATGCTTGCGGTTCAACGGGAACTGAGTTCGGTGCGTGGCACGATCGAAACGCTTCAGGGACGCATCCAATATCTGGAAAACGCCACGTCCTATTCCACGATAGCGATTTCCCTTTCGGAGACTCCTCGAATTCAGGTCCCGACAACCACCTTCCGTCCATGGAGCGCGGTCAAGCAAGCAGCTCAAGCCCTTGTTCTCACTGTCCAAAGTCTGGCAGTCACGACCATTTGGTTTTTGATTCTTGGTGGAGGACTAGCCTTACCAATTATTGTTCTTGTTCTTGGTATCTGGATGATTGTGAGGCACAAAAAAAATAAAAAAACACGAATTTAGATGCAAATCAGTCCAATAAGGGTTAGCTTGGGATCTGTCCTCGCAACATCGTCGTGTCCAATTATGTCAAAATCCAATTTACAACACGGCCTAAATCCAAACATGCATTTGGCAACGGATCTTTTTCGGACCAAAAACCTCGAACAAGCTCCGACGCGTGATGGATATGGCCAAGGACTTGTCGAGGCTGGCAAAGCAAACCCGAACGTCGTCGTGTTGTGTGCTGATCTGTCCGAATCCACCCGCAGTCTGGCTTTCAAGCAGGCCTTTCCAGATCGATTCATTCAGATGGGTGTTTCAGAACAGTGTCTGCCATCGATTGCCGCTGGTCTGGCTCTTTCCGGAAAAGTTCCGTTCATCTCAAGCTATGCGGCCTTCTCTCCGGGCCGTAACTGGGAACAGATCAAGACCTGTGTCGCCCTCCAGAACATGAATGTCAAAATCGCCGGCGCCCATGCGGGAATTAATGTTGGTCCGGACGGAGCCACCCATCAAATGCTTGAAGACATCGCTCTCATGCGCGTCGTCCCGAACATGCGGGTTCTCATTCCCTGCGATCGCATCCAGACGCGCAATGTCACAATCGCGGCAGCGGAATACGAGGGACCTGTGTATTTTCGCTTTACGCGTGAAAAATCCCCAGTTTTCACAACAGACCAAACGCCGTTTCAAATGGGGAAAGCCGACGTCTACCGTTTTGGAACGGACGCCACAATCGTGGCAGCCGGCCCGCTCCTTTACGAAGCCCTTCTCGCAGCGGAATCTCTTTCCAAAAAACAAAAATTGGAGGTACGCGTCATCAACCTGCACACCATGAAACCGCTCGACATTCAAACCCTTATCTTAGCTGCCAAAGAAACCGGTGCGATCGTCACGGTCGAAGAAGCTCAAGCCGCAGGCGGCCTTGGCGGAGCCGTGTGCGAAGCCCTGGCCTCAACCGTCCCAGTTCCGATCGAACGCATTGGCGCCCAAGATCGCTTCGGCGAATCCGGCGAACCATCCGAACTTGCCGACGCGATGGGCCTTTCTGCCCACTTCATTGCCCTGGCCGCTGTCCGCGCCTGGAAACGTAAAAAGAAACAACGCGTTGTGGAAATTCCGGAATACCTTACGGAAGCAAATAAAACAGCGGAAAAAATGCGACAGAAAATCCTCGATAAAGCCATGAAGGAGATGCCGAAAGAGTGGAATTCCTAAAAACAAAAAAATCAGCGCGCCAGGAGTTCCCTGACGCGCTTTTGAATCAAAGACCGACTTAATCGACCTCTTTAACAGGATCAGATGACGAATCAACCTTAAGGAGGCCTATCTTGAGAAACCTCCCACAGTGGCTTCCATCGCTTTCCTTCCAGCTTACCACTGCCTCGAAAGCCCCAACCGAATAATGTTGTCCCTCCATTCTTCGATCTCGGTTCTCTTCCATGACCTGTTCGGGGGTCAGAGCGAGGAGATAAAGAACCCGTCCCTTCCCAGATTGCTCATCCCCCCTTATCTGCACCGTTTTGCCGATAAGATGATCTTGTGCAGACCGGAGGATTTTTACGCGTTCCTCCTGGGTTTTTCCCACTGTTCCATTCCCACTTTTGATAAAACCGATCAGGGTTGAAGCAGCCTTTAGCGTGGGCGGAACTTGAACCGACCACCTTTGCAAAAAGTTTCTCTGCCTCTCCGTGACTTTTTTCGACATTTTCAATCCCTCCAGCTTAACTTTTTCTCTCAAACCGTTTCTCTTTTACCAAAAACCCTAAAAAAGTCAAGATCCACCTTCACATTTTTAGTCCAGTCTCTCCCACAAAACACGAAAAACCATGCGAAACATTTCCGCGATCAACGGATTGGTAAGAACCGTCCCAAAAAAGGGTTCCTGCAATGTAAGCAATGCAAATCGATCATTCCAAATTAAAAGATCCACGGGCTGGTCACGAAAAGACGCAGGAAAAAATTTGGCTTCATAAAATCCCTTTAGAATTTCTTTCATCTCTGGCATTCCCTGTTGTTTTGATTGAAAGGATAAAATATCGTGAAAAACGATCCCTTTTTGTTTCAATTGACGAAGATAGAACGCAAAAAATGGTGGATCCCATTCTGAAAGCTGTTTAGTGGAACCAATTCCAAAGACTTCTTTCGCGGATAACGTCTGAAGATAAATTTCCTTGATTTGTCCCATTCCTTCATAAAACTCAATCTTGGGTTTATTTTTTTGTGTTGTAAAAAGAGCACGTAAATCAGGAAGTAAGCTCGCAAGTGCGGATTTTCTCTGTTCTAAAAGAAAGAGAAGGGATTCGGGATCTTTCGCAAGATAGGATTTTCGCTTCTGCACCATCTGCTCGGAGAGAAGTCCTTTTTCTTTTAAATTCCGTAAAAGATGATAGCAGTTTGTCCGAGTAATGCCTGTACCCTTTGCAATTTGCGGGGGAGTCGAAACGCCTTGACCAAGGAGATAGAGATAAATTTTGATTTCATTTCCCTGTAAGCCAACCTGTTTTAGTTGAACGGAAAAATCCATAAAATCTTTTTATTGTCAAAAAATTAAATGTCATATTTTTAACTAAACCCAGTCTAATTTAAAAATTGGCATCCGTAAAGACATTGAAGTAATTTACAATTTGTCTCTTTTCTGACAAACTGTGATTAGTTCATTCAAAAACAACCAAAAAGTTGGAGAAAATCATGGAAATATCTTTTAAACAGGTGGGTGAAAACCGGTGGATTATGAAGGTTTCCGATAGGGGTCCGAAAATTGAATTTCAGATTTTGGAAATAAAAGAAACTTTTTTTTATTCTTCCAAAGATGGGGGAACGTATGCGTTGGAGAGAATCCTGAGTCATCACCCAGGATTCAGGGCGACAACGGTCGCAGAACTCGGATTTTTTTGGTTCTTCAACTCGAAAGAACTAAAAAAATCGAAAGGTGACGGGGTTCACTTGTTCACGACGGAATCAAAAAGGAAACGGGTACGGGTGCACATTCTGACCTTAGATGAGGAAGAAAAGGGTTTCTATCCAACCTTTGGGGCTTTTGCCAGAGGGGGATTCGAGTACTATCCATTCGAAATAATGGACTCGAATTTCTTCCTTCTTGTCGCTCGGGATCTATAAACTCAACTTCAATTTTTGGAGAAAAAAATGGGAAATACGACCACGACCACTTTTTGTCGGGTGGAAAATCGCCGTTGGCATATGGAGACAAACGGTCGAAAGGTCGAATATCTCCTCGTGGATCGAAGGGAGATTGAATATTTCGACTGCGGATGCGACTGCTGTCACAAAATTGTCCTTCGTGCTCTGCCAGGCTATCAAATGACGACAGTCGCAGAACTGGGAGCCTTCTGGTTTTTCTGTGGAGCTGAAGTTCTGCAATCAGAGGGGTCCGGTATTCGCATCATGACCCCCTCATCCTCAAAGAAGGATATCTCTCCATTTCTTCACACTGAAGGGGACGACTCCAACTACGGGTATCCTTCATTCGGAAGGAATGGCATTAATTTCAGGCCCTACTCTCAGATGGTCAACGAAAATTATCTCATGCTCGTCGCCCGTGACCTCTGACCCTCCAGACGACACTAATAGACCACCCGCACTCGGGTGGTTTTTCTTTTTCCTTTTTTTTCATCGCAGCCCTCTCAAAACTCTGTTAAAATAAAGACGACTCTTTTTGGAGTCCCCCCTCTATGCTCGACATCCTCACGATCGGCGACATCAAACTCGACACGTTCGTTGTTTTGGACGAAGGGTCGGTCCAATGTCAGCTCAAGATGCCGGAGTGCCAGCTCTGCCTGGAATACGGCGCTAAAATTCCGGTTCGCGTTGTCGATTCCCAAATCGCAGGCACAGCGCCCAATGTGGCGGTCGGGCTTTCCCGCATGGGATTCAAGACGGCTGTGGTGAGCCTCATGGGAAAAGACGGTACGCGTCACCTGGCCCTGCAACGCTTCAAGGAAGAGGGTGTGAGTTCGAAATTCGTCCGTATCACCCCGCACGAACCCAGCGCTTATTCCGTGGTCATTAACTTCCAGGGAGAGAAGACCATCCTCACTTCCCATGTTGGCAAGGCTTACAGCTTCCCGGCACAACCACCGCAGACAAAATGGATCTATGTCGGAGAGATGGGTACGGGGTATGAACGCCTCTTCCGGTCGCTTACGTCTCATGCCAAAGACCGACCTGTCTCCATTGGCTTCAACCCAGGAAGCATCCAAATTCGGGAACAAAAACCTGTTTTTTTTGCTCTCCTCCACCAGGTGCGCGTCCTTTTCGTTAATCTCGAAGAAGCCCATGCCATTGTCGGAGATTCAAGCCTCGAAATTCATCATCTAGCTACCTCGCTTTGGAAATTAGGTCCCCAAACCGTCGTCATCACCGACGGGAAAAATGGCTCCTACAGTTTCGACGGTTCCGATCTGCACCGATGCCCTGTCTTTCCAACGCGCGTGATCGAATCTACCGGAGCTGGAGACGCGTTTGCTACTGGATTTGTAAGCGCTCTCCTTTCCGGGGAAGCACACCATGAAGCTCTGCGCTGGGGCGCGGTCAATGCCGCTTCCGTTGTTTCCAAGATTGGGCCTCAAGCCGGCCTCCTTTCTCTCAATCAAATCCGTAACCGCCTGCGCCAATCAAAATCTTTTCACGCCATCCATATCTAAACCAACCGTCCTTCTTTTTCTCTTATGCTTTCTTCTCTCCCCATTCTTCTGAAAAAAGCTCAGCGACAGGGATATGCCGTAGGTGCCTTCAATGTTAACCAATTAGAAACGATCCAAGCGATCATTGCGGCAGCAGAAGCAGAAAAATCGCCTGTCATCCTGGCTACCAGCGAAGGAGCCATCGCCTATGCGGGCATGGAAGAACTAGGCGCCCTAGCCCACATCAGTGCTGCCAAAGCCTCCATCCCCATGGCATTCCATCTAGATCACGGGAAGGATGATGAACTGGTCGCACATGCTGTTAAAAGCGGCTGGTATGGGAGCGTTATGTATGACGGTTCCGCCCATCCTTATGAAGAAAATGTTCGTCGTACGAAAAAAATCGTAAAGCTCGCCCATGCCCGAGGAGTTGCAATCGAAGCCGAACTTGGATCCATTGCTGGCATCGAAGATTTTGTCTCCGTTGAAGATCGAAACATCCATCTGACAGACCCGGACCAAGCCGCGGAATTTGTGCAACAAACCGGATGCGATGCTTTGGCCGTGGCTGTCGGGACCGCGCATGGAGCCTACAAATTTCAAGGAGCCTGTCGGTTGGATTTCAAACGCCTGCAAGAGATTGCCAAACGTGTGCGCGTGCCGCTCGTCCTTCATGGTGCTTCGGGTGTGCCCACGGCCGTCAAAGCCGAATGTATGAAATACGGCTGCAAAATTGAGGATGCCAAAGGGGTTTCGGACGCATCGATTCGTAAAGCCATTTCTCTGGGGATCTGCAAGGTGAATGTGGACACAGATCTGCGCATGGCCTTCGATGCGGGTGTGCGCAAATACCTTGCCAAAAACCCAGCGGATATCGACCCACGCCATATCCTTGGCGAAGCGAAAGAATTTATGACACGGCTTGTGAGACAAAAAATGCGCCTCCTGGGAAGTTCTGGAAAAGTCTAATCATCTCCTATGTTCGATGTTCTCACGATCGGCGCCGCCACGCGGGACGTTTTTCTCCTATCCAAACACTTCACCCTTTTACGCTCCGAACTCTTTGAAACTGGCGTGGGCGAATGTGTCTCGCTTGGGAGCAAGATCGAAATTGAGACAATTGTCCCAACGACCGGCGGCGGAGCCACGAATGCGGCAGTAACCTTCGCGCGGCTCGGATTTAAAACCGCGACTGTGTGCCGGATTGGGGCTGACGGAGCTGGACGGGATGTTGTAGCAGAACTTAAAAAGGAAAATATTTCATCAAAATACGTTCGAGTGACAAAAAAGGGCCTCACGGCTTATTCCACTCTCCTCACGGCTCCCAGTGGTGAACGGACCGTTCTCGTCTACCGTGGAGTTTCTTCCTCCTTTGTTTCCACAGACATTCCGTGGGGAATAAAAACTCGTTGGATGTATCTTACCTCTCTCGGGGGAAATCTCTCGTTGGTTTCCCAGATTATTCGTCAGTCAATCAAATCAGAAACGAAGATCGCCTGGAATCCAGGCAGACAGGAACTAGAAAAAGGAATGCCTGCCTTTAAAAAAATCCTTTCCGGAGTTTCTATCCTTATACTTAACCGCGAAGAGGCAAAATTTCTCGCGGGGAAAAACGAAATTCCTGAGATCACTGCTATCCTTTCCAACCCCAACAGACTTCTTCTCATCACCGACGGAGAAAAAGGCGCCTATGTTCACAAGGATGGAAAAACTTCCTTCCTTCCTTCCTCAGGGAAAAAAGCCCTTTCCCGCACAGGTGCCGGCGATGCCTTCGGATCTGGTTTTGTGGCGGGATGGATGAAAACCGGATCATTGGACTATGCTCTGAAGGTCGCCTCTGCCAATGCCGAATCCGTGATCCAACACGTCGGAGCCAAAAAAGGAATCATTTCGAAGTGGCCAGGAGGAAAAGGGAGAAAAGGTTGAAAGGGGAGAAAAGGGAGCTGGAAGTCTATCAAATAACGAAACGTTTTCCCAAGGAAGAGCTTTTCGGTATCACTTCCCAGCTACGCCGAGCCGCTGTTTCCATCGAATTAAACATCGTCGAGGGACATGCTAAGCAATCGCGTCTGGATTGTCTACGATTTTTAGACATAAGTCGTGGTTCGTCGAAAGAAAGTATTGCCCTACTTGAAATAGCTCGCGATTTGAATTATTTAACTCTCCAAGAGTTCCAAAAAATGGAAATTTTGCACGCTCAAATGGATTTTCTTCTCTATAAAGACATCTGCGGCATCAAAGAAAAAATGAATCGATAAATTCTCCCTTTTCCACCTTTTCTCCCCTTTCTCCCTTCTATTTATGCATATCTTCATCACCCGCGACATTCCAGACGAAGGAATAAAACTACTTCGTAAGCGCAAGGGAATCAAACTCGATATTTATAAGGGAGATCGAGCCATCCCGCGCTTGGAACTCTTTAAACGAGTAAGGGGCGTTGATATTCTCCTTTCCCTTCTGACGGATAACATCGATGCGGAAGTTTTTAAGGCAGCCGGAGTCCAGCTTAAAATGGTCGCCAACTACGCGGTCGGGTTCGACAATATCGATCTGAAAGAAGCGGCCAAGCGTGGAATCGTCGTGACAAATACACCTGGCGACGAAATTGCAGAAAGCGTGGCCGAACATGCGCTCGCTCTCCTCTTTGCCCTGGCTCACCGCATCGTAGAAGCAGATACTTTTATGCGAACAGGGAAGTATCACGGGTGGGGGCCAAAAATGTTGCTCGGGACGGATGTGATGGGAAAAACCGTTGGCATTGTTGGAGCTGGGCGCATTGGTGGATATTTCGCCCGACGTCTCGCAGACGGATTCGGGGTAAAAATCCTCTACACCAACCGCAAGCCTGATCTGGATTTGGAAAAGAAATATGGTGCCAAATTTGTCCCGCTTAAAGAACTCTTAAAAAATGCGGACTTTGTTTCTCTTCACGTTCCCCTCACACCAGAGACGCGGCACCTTATCGGTACTAAACAGTTGCAAACAATGAAAAAAACCGCCTTTCTCATCAATACGGCCCGTGGACCGATCATCGATGAACACGCTCTTGTCCAAGCCCTCAAAAAAGGAAAAATTGCCGGCGCCGCCCTTGACGTCTATGAATGCGAGCCGTTCGTTGCCTGCAATGCGCGCGACATAACCGAACTTCGTCGTCTTCCCAATGTTGTCCTGACTCCGCACACAGCATCAGCCACGGTCGAGACTCGTCAAGCCATGTCCCGCCGCGCCGCGGAAAATATCCTCGCCTTCCTGGATGGAAAAACCCCGCCGAATGCGGTAAAAATCTAATAAAAAACTTGCCTTTCGTACATTAAACCAATAAATGCGAACACGTTTCCAAAGCCTCTCCGAAGCTCTGTCCGAGCGCAGGCCGCCAAGTTTCCTTTTAAGAAACGCCGGCGGCCCAGCGAGTTACGGAGGAGAGGCTTTGGATGCCATTTCTTTTCCCCTATTTTCTTTGGGCAAAGTAAAGAAAATAGGGCGGGGATGTTGGGGCAGAGCCCCATTTATATGAAAAACGAAAAATTATTCCCCTCCCGTTGCCCCAAACACCTCATCCAAGGTCGTTATCCCATCTAAAACTTTGAGCAAACCATCCTGCGTCATGGTGACCATGCCCTGCTGGATCGCCGTGTGCTCCACCTCATATTCAGAAACAGATTCGGAAAGGGTTTTACGCATAGCATCATCCATAACGATCAGCTCGTAGATCCCGACACGGCCTTTGTATCCTGTGTTGTTACAAGCATCACAACCCGCGCCCTTCCAAAATTTCAGGTGTGATAGATCCGGAACCAACTCACCGGAAGCTGGAGAAATTTTTGAAAGGATCTTTTTTGCCCGCTCCACTTTTTCCGGTTCAGGGGCCACATCTTCAATTTTACAAGCTTCGTGAATACAACGAACAAGGCGCTGGCCAATAACCGCACTAAGGGCTGGCGCAAGCAGAAACGGCTTCACCCCCATGGAAAGGAAACGCGGAATGGCTCCAGAAGCAGAATTCGTGTGAATCGTTGAAAGAAGCAGGTGTCCTGTTAAAGCTGCATTAATGGATACCTCCGCTGTTTCCAAATCGCGAATTTCGCCAACCATGACGATGTCCGGATCTTGTCGTAAAACCGAACGCAAACCACTAGCAAACGTATAGTGTTTCGTGTGGTCGATTTGAGATTGATTAAGACCCTCAAGTTTATATTCGATCGGATCTTCAAGGGTGATGATCTTGACTCCTGGCGAATTCAGCTTCTTAAGAACGGCATAAAGGGTCGTGGTTTTTCCAGATCCTGTCGGACCTGTTGTCATGAGCATGCCGTGCGGCTTTTCGATTTCATGGAGAAGTTTCTTTTCCATCACCGGCCGCCAACCAAGAGCCGAAAAGGCAACATTAATGGATGCTGGCTTGAGAATCCGCATCACCACAGACTCTCCCCAGGAAGTTGGAATAAGGGAAACACGGACGTCCGTGTCCCCTTCCGCAAGAAAAATGGTAAACCGACCGTCTTGCGGCTTGTCGTTCACATTGATTTTGAGCCCGCTCACGAGCTTGATGCGCGCCACCACTTTTTTCCAAAACTCGCCCGGAAGCGAAGCCACGTCCTGCAGGACACCGTCCACGCGATAGCGCACCACGATCTTTTTCTGTTCGGCCTCTACATGAATGTCGCTCGAACCGAACTTGAGTGCAGCGGCCAGAATGATCGTGACAACGTCGGTTATGGAGGCAGATTGGAGGGCTATTTCAATGTCGCGGTAGGTTTCCATGGCAGACTGAAATTTTTTCAGTTCCTCGTCCGTTACCTTAACCCCTTTGACGAATTGTCGAATTTTTGGAAGCGTTTCATAGGCTTTAAGACCAGCACGCAGACTCTCTTCGGAAATCGCATACACGACCCCGTGCGTCTTATTGCGCTCCGTCAACTGGAAAAGGAGTTCTTGAACAGTTTCTTCCTTTGGCCGGACCGCACCAAGACGCAGTTCGGTCCCGGTAAAGAGAAAAGCAACCGCTTGAATTTTCTCTGCCTGTTCTTTTGAAAAAAGCGAAAGAGCCTCCGGGCTGATCGGAAACCCTTGCAGATTCACATACGGGATCCCGAGCTGTTTGGCCATGATCTGAACCTCGGCCTCTTTTTCTTTGACACGCACATGGCCGAAGGCTTCGTCAAAACGGCGCACCGCGGTCTGCTGGGCGCTATCATCCTCCGCTTTTGCATTAGTGCGTTTGATGAGATCCTCAATGGAAGAGAAGTCCGACATAAGACCCCTCTAGTGTAGCTGCTTTACAGGGTTCAACGCAAACAAAAACCTATTCCACTTTTAAGGCCCTGTCCATTTCTTCCTTCAGAAGCCTCTCAACCTCTTCCTTCAAAATGGTCGATGTGTTTTCGCTGTTGGAAAGGCAGAGGTCACCCACGATTTTTCCGTTCTGTCTTCTCCTTTCCGATTCTAGCCCTAACGTAATATTTTCTCCTTTTATCTTTAGGACTTTCCAAACCTCAAAAATGACATCCGTTTCTCCGTCACGTTGCGGAAGGCGGTCACCAATTTTTATCGGAATCGACTCTTGCGATCTTTCAACGGAAATAACATTCAAACGTGTAAAATCTTCGCCCTTAGTTAAAAAATAGATGTTGGAGTCTTGACTCGGACTCGTGGCCACTTGCCATCCTTCGTCAAAATAGGTCTCTCCCACAATAACCTCCCCGTCGCTATCGCGTTTTCGACGTTGAATACGAACCACATCATTTTCCCCGTAGCGTGGCAGAACGAACAGACGATAAAGCGCATGTTGAAAATTCTTTCGGTCTTCTTTTGTTCTCTGAAGATTTCTCTCTCGTTCCTCCTCTTCCCTCTTGTCTGTTGGTACTTCTTGCGCCAAAATTTCTTCTCTCTTTTTTTGAAGTTCAGAAAGCTTCTTTTCACAATCACCTATCTGCTTGGTAATATTTTTGGCCTGTTCTTCTTCGAACAAAAACGATCTTTCTACTGCATCCCTCGATAAATCATGGGTCATAAAAACTATTTCTTTAAAAAAGAAACGATTTTTGAAACCACTCCTCCTTCTTTTACTCGCTCATAAAATCTTCCCCAAGCCGCATATTGAAACCCTGTAACGATTCCGTTCACCCCAACCGCAATCAGAATCAAAACCAACGCTAAACAAAGGCTGGCCGTGAGGTAGGCGTAAGGCCATCCCATTGTTAAAAAACTCGTGAGAACAAAAAAACCTATTCCAGAAACGAGAAACAGGGCCAGACCTGTCACAACCACCCCGACCAAGGAAAGGAGAAAAAGAAGGAATCCGAACTCCAAAACCACTGGCGCGTGCTTCCCTAGAAGAACAACCCCTTCGTGGAAAGCCTCGTGCAAAGTCTTTTTTCCGCGCACAACCGCAGACAGGGCTAGCATTTGCCAGAGCTGAATAGCAACCGCAAAAATGAAAAAGAAACCCAGGGCAACCAAATAGAGCAGGGCGTCCCGTGTAAAAGACCGAACGGAAACAAGTAACACAAACGGCGTGGTCACAAGCAGGGCCAACAGCACTCCGGCTTTCGCCAAAATATCTACGCCAAGCAAGCGCCAAAACAGCGGGCGGACCTCTTGAAAAAGAAAACGCAGGGGGCGCTTCTCCGGCGATTGGATAGAAAGGAGAACACCCTGTCCAAAAACAGCCCCTGCAAGGACGACGACCCCTATGATGATTCCCAAAAGGATAACAACGGTTTGCCGCCACGGTTCTAACCGAACAAAATTCAAGAAAAAGTCAGAAACCGTATCATACCCAGGAAGACTTCCACTCACCCACTGAAGAATCAGAGATCGGGTCTGCGAAATGCGCTTAAAGGCCCGAAAAGCAAGATCGGAAAGGCCTCCTGTGGCAAGAAGGGAGGCCAGGGCTCCTAAAACCCAAAATAAACGCCGAGAGAGTGCTGCTCTCCAGCTTTCCCAAAGAAGCGGACGGTAAACGGAGATAACGGTTTTCACCGTCCGGTTTCTTGCTGCCCTGCGGCGCGAGAAAAATCCCCCTGTTGACATAACATTACACTCCCATCGTTGACGACGGATCGTAGGTGACCTCTCCCACCGAGCGGCGCCCCTTGGCTAACGCACTCGAATGACCTTGGAAAATTTCTTCAAATGCCTTCCGTTCGATGGTTTCTTTTTCCAAAAGCTGTTTTGCAATGGCATTTAGAAACTTATGCTCCCGCTGGAGGACCGTGCGAGCTGTTTCCATGGCTGTCATGACAAACTTATTAACCTCTTCGTCAATTTTTTCTGCCATATGTTCCGAATAATTGCGCGCTTCATGGATTTCGCGACCCAAAAAGATCATTTCTTCCGGTTCCCCGAATGTACGCGGACCAAGTGTTTCGCTCATGCCGTAACGGGTGACGAGTTGACGCGCGAGCGCGGTAGCTCGACGCAGATCGTCAGATGCGCCGGTCGTCACATCACCAAATACCTCCTTTTCCGCCACGAATCCACCCAACATGACAGCAAGGTCGTCGATGAATTCTGCGCGAGCGTGCATCCGTCTGTCCTCGGTCGGAAGCTTGAGCGTGTAGCCTGCCGCTCGTCCGCGACTGATAATGGAAACCTTGTGAACTGGATCGACGTTCGGAAGCATCTGGGCTACGAGTGCATGTCCTCCTTCATGAAAGGCCGTAACCTGACGTTCGTGCAGAGAAAGGAGGTGATTTTTCCTTTCCGGGCCAAGCAAAACCTTTTCAATGGAGTCGAGCATGTCCTCAAGGATAATATTTTTTCGATCATGCCTGGCCGCACGAATGGCCGCTTCGTTAAGGAGATTTGAAAGATCCGCTCCGGAAAACCCCGGCGTGCGTTCAGCCACCTGTCGCAAATCCGCGTCCTCGCCAAACGGCTTATTCTTCGCGTGGATTTTTAGAATGTCGTGACGATCCTGAAGATCAGGTAGGTCAATAACGACCCGCCGATCAAAACGTCCGGGTCGCAAAAGTGCCGGATCAAGAACGTCCGGCCGGTTCGTAGCGGCCATGATAATGACACCCAAATTCGGATCGAACCCGTCCATTTCCACCAAAATCTGATTGAGGGTTTGTTCACGCTCGTCATGGCTTCCACCAAGCCCGGAGCCACGCTGGCGCCCAACCGCATCGATTTCATCGATAAAAATAATACAGGGGGCACTCTTTTTTGCCTTTGTAAACAGATCACGCACGCGGGCCGCACCAACACCCACGAACATCTCAACGAATTCCGAACCGCTGATATGGAAAAAAGGAACATCTGCTTCCCCAGCCACAGCGCGAGCGAGCAAGGTCTTTCCCGTTCCAGGCGGTCCCATAAGTAGGACGCCTTTTGGAATTTTGGCTCCCAAATCCACAAATTTCTTGGGGCTGCGAAGAAATTCCACCTCTTCCATCAACTCTTCCTTGGCTTCCTTTGCCCCGGCCACGTCCTGAAACGTCAGACGATCTTTGGACTTACGGGAAAATTCCCGTGCTCCAGCCTGACCAAACGACAGAGCTTTTGTGTTCGCTCCTTGAAGCTGTCGAATAACAAACCAAAAGAGGATTCCCAATACAAGCAGTGGAAGCAATGTGGGGAGCAGGATGCCTGTTAGATAGGAACTTCGACTCGCCTCCTCAACTGTCAGACGGACCGATTGGATTCGTTCTGGTGGAACCCCATACTGGCTCAACAATTCAGGAACCGAACTCCCAGGTTCCTTCAAAGCCTTTTCCTGGGAACCATCCTGCAGTGTGACCAAAAGCTGATCATCCGAAAGACGGATTTCCTGAACCCGGCCTTCACGCACCTGCTCAACAACAGCGCTTAAAGACGTCTCCTTCGGTTTTTCTTCTCGCGATCGAAAACTTGAAAAAGCGGCAGAAACAGCCAATAGCAAAAGCAAAGATAAAAGAATGTGTTTTGACAGAGGTTTCATACCCTTGCCGATGGTTCTTTTTTCTTATTTACCCTCTTCAACGGACGCCTCTTTGTTTTTTTTCTCCTTTTGAACCTTAAGGGAAAGTCCGAGCCGATGTTCTTTCGGCTCCACGGACACAACCCTAAATTCCATGGTTTCCCCTGGTTTGCCAATGGTTGAAAGATCAGCAACAGGCTTTTCTGACAATTCAGAAACGTGCGCAAGTCCGTGGATCTCCGGATCAAGCTCTACGAAGAATCCAAAGGGGTTCGCTTTCAGGATTTTTCCTTTGACAGCATCACCCACATGGTACTTTTCTGCCACACGCGCCCACGGATCTTCGATGAGCTTTTTCATGGACAAGAAAATCTTGCTTCCTTCAATCCCAATGATCTCCGCACGCGCCTGATCACCAACGGCAAGCATGTCCTTGGGGTGGTCAATGCGCTGCCAGGCAATTTCGCTGATATGAACCAGACCCTCCAAAGAGTCGAACTTCACGAAAGCGCCGAAATCAGCCAAGGCTGTCACGATGCCTTGAATCTGGTCACCTACTTTGAATTTTGAAAGCACATCCTTTTGGAATTCCTCCCAAACGGATTTTTCGGAAACGATCAACTTCTCCTCCCGTTCATTAAGATCAATAACCCGCACGTCAAACGTCTCGCCCACATATGTTTTGAGTTTCTCAAGAATGCGGGCCTTGTCCCCGCCGGTTACGCGCGGATAATGGTCTGGTGAAAGCTGAGAAACAGGCAAAAATCCACTCATCTGATTGACACGCACAATGAGGCCTCCTTTGTTTGCCTCAAGAATTTTTGCTGGCAGCATGGTCTTGGCCGTAAATGCCTGGACCAGTTCTTCCCACGCCCGCTTCTGTCCGGCAAAACGGAAGGAAAGCTCGAGCTCTCCATTTTCATTTTCAAGATCTATGACGGTAGCCTCCACCTCATCGCCCTCCTTTAAATCTTTATAAAAAGCCGCTTCGGAAAACAGTTCGCGTCCGCGGATGACGCCCGTCGTATACCCGTCAATATCAAGCCGAACCTCGCGTCGTCCGGCAGAGATCACCTTCCCTTTGATGGTGTCTCCAACCTTGGGAATTTTGAGATAGGTCCCCTCATTCAGAAGCTTCCCGAACTCACTCTGGTCCTCCTTCGTGGTTTTGATCTGCTTTTTCTTGGGCATATCGAAAGGCCGGCAGGCGAAGACCAGGATGAACCCAGCCTCGACCCAACGGAACTAAAAATAAAGAATAAGAGTACATTAATCTAAAAAGACGAAAAAAGCAAACGCCGCGATCTGAAGAACCAGACCGCGGCTGAAGATCGAAATCTCTCATGGACGGAATCCATGAGGACTATACATCCTTTCAAGGGAAGGCACGCCAGCCCCCTCAGACAGGATGGAAGAGTAAAGGGATCCGTGACTTTTGAAAAAAGCAACAACGGAATTAAATCCTCGCACACCTTCCTCCGAAACCCCCCAAGGCGTGCATGTTGCTCGGCTTCCACGGTCGTCCAAGTAAAACCCGTCCTTTTTCCCGTGGTCATGCTCGGAGTCATGATCCGAGCCATAGAACGGTGAATACTCCGGAGGAATTCCCCCCCACACGACATAGTCGTAGGAGTCCATATCCTGAGTGGTGTACTCATAGAGGTTGGCTCTGGCTACAGGATCAAGCCAGGACCAGAAGGAGAAGGTCAACATTCCGCATACTCCTCCCTTTGAGCAACAACCTGGATAGTCTCCATAATGAGACGGATGGTAAGGATCGGGGTCGCACTCCGCTTCCTCCCAGGAAGAAGCGCCACCAGGGAACCGATCGTTGGCCTGCGTGGAGGCTGAAGCCAACAACTGTGTGAAAGAGGCTAACCTCATTTGATACCTCTGCAAAAGCGTATCAAGCGCCTGTGCCCCTATGTAACTGACGGTGTCCTGGGGAGGAAGATCCCCCTCTTCTCCTGGAAAAGGCCAGGGTTGGATACAGAACGGCGTAACCGTATAGGTATCAAGACAGGTAATTTCATCCGGATACCTCTTATCTTTCTCACAGTTTGGCATCCCGACCTCGTAATCCCCACCCGAAACGAAAATCCAGCCCGTTGGGCAGCCGGTTTTCGCATCAATGAGATCACTGGCGGGTCTGGTCGTCGGTGTTGGGGCCGGAACCTGAGGAGTCGGGGTGACGACCGGCGTTGGAGTGACCGCCACAGACGGCATGGGGGTTGACGTTTCCGCCGGAGTCTCATCCGGTGTGTCGACCGGGGTTATGAGCGGTGTTTCCATGGGTGGCGAGGTCTCCATCGGTGGAAAGGTCGGGACATTGGTCGGATTTTGAGTCTCATCCTCCGGCGTCTGAACCGTCTCCGTCGACGCCGGGGTCTCCTCCCAATCGGTGGTGCACCTCTCCTCGGAACACTTACACCACCCCGCCAAAAAAAAGACCCCCACAAGAACCATCATTCTCTTCACCATTTCCATTCCTCCTGGACCGGAATCCGGTCCTTTCTGAGTTTTAAATGTTCAAAAGCAGTTCGGTCTCCCAAACGAACCGCCCAGATACTCTGAAACTAGCAGTTTCCTCAAAAAAATCAAGACCTCGAATCCTATTTAACGCCAAAAACGCGAGTATGGGGTCTCGCGGTTTTTTGGCTCTTTGTTCCGGGGCCTAAAAGAACAAAACACATTCCCCGGTCTTGCAAACGCCGTTCGATTTCCCGAACAGCCCTTACAAGATGGCGTCAAAAGGGCAGAACCTATTGAATTCCATGCAAAGATTGCTTTTCATCCCCCAAGCATGGAGGAGGATAAAACGGAATTCATTTCTGAGGACTTTCTCCTTTGGATGCAGAACGAGGAGAAATCGAGGCTTTTTGTGAGCTGTACTCGTCGTACAGCGAATCAAAAAACGGAGATTTCGACAAAGTTATGCGCCAGAGGAGAAAGTCCTACTTTGAAAGAGCTGCTCTCCAACGCGGATAGAGGGGCTTCGCAGGAAGACAACTGTTTCTCGCGTGAGCTATTTCTTGATCGCCCTATCCGTGACGGAGAAAAAATCCGATTCTTTTAACTGGATGGAATGGCATCGGCTGATGCGCCGTCATCATTCCCTTCAGCTGAATCGTTTGGTTGAACCGGACTCGCCGGCAGTGCCATCTCTGTCATTATTTCTGAATGGCTTTCTTGCTCTGTTTGGACTGGTCGTGAATCAGCCGGTTCCAAAACATCTGTCTCAGAAATCACTTGGGCTTCATCTGTTGATTCAATGGTCGTTCCATCTATTAGATTCTTTTGGGTTAGATCTGAATCGTCCGTTACCGAATCAACGACCTCTCCTTCCGAAGCGTCCGAAGAAATATCTGTGGTCGTCCCCCCTTCCGGCAGAGATTCTTCTAACTTTGGTTCATAATCCTTACGGTAGGCAACCGCCATCCAGTCAAAGGTCACACCAGAATCCAATCCATTCGACTGACGCACAGTGAAACCATTCGAATCCTTTTGGAAGACGTACAAAGAAACAGGGCTGTTCGGAGTCACCATGATTCGGATCGGAGCCACCGTAGAAATCACATCATTAAAATCCGGCTGGACATCTTCAAAACGAATGATAGTTTCTCCATTCTGGAGTTCTGACGTCCCAACAAGCGTCACCAAGACCTCCGGCGAAACCAGGGCCACAGCTTCCACTTTTGTGTTTTGATACGTCGTAATGACGTTCTTCACAAGCCCTTCTGTTTTGATGGTTCCGTCTTCTTCAAGGGACCAACGGTCAGAAAGACCACTCAGGCGTCGAACGTTGAGGATATCCGAACCATTCATGAAAATAGCTCCCTCCATGTTGAGAGAAGTAAGACTGGTCATACCCGCGCCCCCAAGCTGGGAAGCGGTTGTGGAAGCCCCTGGCGTTGTCGAAACAGGCCCACCGCCGTAGTAGCCGGCTTGAACAAACGCGATAATTTTTCCATCCTGAACATCAGAACCATCAAAAGGTTCAAGAGCATAGCCAACGATCGGTCCGGCTTTTGTTGCCTTCATGGCTGTGCCTGACTCAGAAGACGTTGTCAAAGGATCACCCACAGCAATGGGTCCGCCCTCCAAAGTCACCCGCGTTGGAACTCGGCCCGCAAGCGCAACAGGATACTGTCCGGCCGTATTCTCGCCTGTCAAAAATCCAGGACGGGTGGAAACAATGCCAGCAGTGCGGGCGTCATACGCCTGGGAAGAACGCTGAACAGATTCCTTCACGCTTCCGAAAACGACGACATCACCGGCTTCAAGCGCTTCGTCTGAAGGAAACATTTCCGCAAAATCATAGGATCCGGTTGCCCACCCAGACGCATTGGTGCGCATAAAGTCTCCTCCCGGACCGGATGTCCCTTCATAATAAATATACTTCTCTGTTTGAGGTATTCCTTGATTGGAAGGGTACAAACGCCCCCCCACGACCAAATCTCCCGCAACACGAAATGTCCCTTCCGATGTAAGGTAGGCAATTTCGGAACCAGTCGTATTTTGAATAGACAAACGATACTGATCAGTGGCAGTAACCACCGATGAGAGAGAGAATCCTTTCTCCTCGGAATCTGTCCCGTTCCATACAGAGCCGTGCAGGGAAAGGAGCGGGGAGGAAATGACCGGCTGAACTGAACTGGCTCTGGAAAGCGAACGCAGTTTCAAATCTCTGGAAACAGTCGTTGTCCCGTTCTCGTTAAGAATCATATCTAACCCATGCCAGGTGGGTTGGATAAAAACCTTGATGATTCCTGTTCCGGACACGAATGGCTCCAAAGCACGTCCAATCATAAACCCGACGCCCGTTGCTTTTTTGACCACACCAGGAACGGAAGAAAGGGTGAGATAATCTCCCACGGCCACGGAACCACCTTCGTCGGAAACTTTTACCGGTACCTGCCCCAACAGAGCAACAGGCACATAAGCGTCCGATACTTCCCAATCTTGCATCCAGTTTCCAAGGGTATTAGGAGAAATGGAAAGAGCCCCGACCATTTCAGAAGCGATCGCCGCTAAACGGACATTTCCGTCACTGCCCAAAGCAAGCACATCCCCTGTGCTGAAAGAAGACCGTGTTCCAGGGAAAAGTTCGGCGTAGTCAGAACCAGATGAAGCATTGGTGACACCTCCGGCCCCGTTTCCTTCAATAGCGCCAATGACCGTCCCATCTCCATCGCGCAATTCAAGAAGATTACAGGAAGAAGTTGGGCTCGCATCAATACACCCTTGAACATAGACTCCTTGTCGATCATCTAAACCTCCATCATTGAAAAATCCTCCGGCAAAGCCGGCAAAATTTGTTTCAAGACGCATGAGATCTGACACTCCAAGCTGACCGCTGACAAAAAGATCGTCGCCGCCCACAGAAAAAGTACCATCGGTAATATCTTCAGAGGTGGCACCAACAAAAACGTTGTCTAAAAAGGCCGCATTCCCAGCATTATCTGCGGTATAAACCGAATAATCATTTGAACTTCCGGTCACGCTTGCCACATACACACCATAGGCATTCGTTGCTTGGACTTCGCTCACATAAACCCCATAAGCCGAAGTAAAACTCGCAGCATCAGCATCGGTGAAACTTACGTCAAGACCCCTGGCGTCATTAATGGTCCCGGCCCCAGCATTATCATCTGCCGAAAGGTAAATGCCTTTGAAATTTGTTACAGCCGTTCCGGAACCTGGTTGAAATCTCCCATCAATAAATCCAGCGTTTGAAATAGTTGTATTACCAATGGAATCTCCTTCTCCAATCGAGAATCGATGGCCAATAAGATTGTCTAAATTTGTAATATTTCCTGTTGTAAAATCTGTAAGCCTGCCATAAATATTTGCACTTCCGGTTGGAGTGATACCTGGAGCATTTGGATCCCATTGCGTACGGACATAATCTCCGACAAGGGTATAATCCTGCGAAGTAACGCTCACATTTGATCGGACTGAAGCATAAAGACCAACGTCTTGCCTGGCCGCACTCAATGTCCCTGTGAATGTATTTTTAAACATACCTGTCACCCCTGTTGTGAGAGTCCCTCCAGAATTTAAAATACCAATATCTTGATTGAATTCTCCAAGGATTTTTGAACCATCATCTCCATAGATCGTCCCATTGACCCCAAGAGCATCTTCCAAATAAACATCATTCCCGCTCAGAGAAAATTCCGTTGCGCTTATCGATTCCGTATCATTACCAATAAAGACATTCCCTCCACTAAAAAACCATCCATCCGCTTCCAAATACGATAAGCTTCCACTATCGATGGCATCCGACGCATAAAAAGTGATGGTAGGACTATTTTCATCATTCGCTCCATCGCCAATTCGAAGAGTGTTGATGTCCACATCCACAGAAAAAGGAGCTACTAAACTAGTATTCCCGATTGCTAAATCATCTGTGGTAGATGTGAGATAGGAAACCGTGCCGCCATCAGTAAAGAGACTACTTCCTCCCACAACGTCTGTTAAAAATGCCACGGTCCCTGTTCCATTCTGAAAAGTAATTAATTGGTCAGCTGTTGGATCAGTAATTGCAAAGGTTGTTTCAAAATCATTTGCCGTTAATCCTTCAAATACCAGAACATTCGTTCCTTGAAAAACGCCTCCTGTTGCATCTATTGTTGAATCAAAATCCGTTGCTCCATCAAAGTTAGCTGTTTGGGAAGTGGTAAGGATTCCTCCATCAGCGACCACGAAGGCATCATCAACGTCTATTCCACCATTAGCGTTCACGTTGGCGGCAAAGGTGGCAATACCGTCTGATCCGAATGTTCCAATACCACTCATGTCTCCCGTAGCATTGATATCCCAATCAGAGGAGTTGATAGCAACGGTTCCAAAACCTCCACCAATAGCAACCGCTGCATTGGAAGTTCCTGTGTTGATGTTGGTGGCATTGTTTGAATCCGTATTAATGGAGAGGGTGTTGCCAGAAATGGTTGTGGCAGTATCCAAGGTCAAAGCATCAGAGAGTTCTGTGAAGTCTAGTGCATCGTCTGCAATGTCGATGGTGACGGTCGCATTCTCAGAACCAGAACCTGTGATGGTAAGGTCTGCACTTCCGGCATCTGCCAAGGTGGCAATGTAGTTACCGGTTGTTTCATCTGCTAATGCAATTCCGCTATCAAGGACAGCAAATTCTGAAGAGGAAAGGGTTGCTCCTCCGACAATCACATCATTGGAACCAAGGGTCAAGGCAGTCCCAATATCTGCATCAGAAAGGTCAATGGCTGTTGTTGTAGCAATGGATGGGGCAATGGTGAGGCCAACTACATCAGCACTATTGATAATGTTAATGGCGCCTGAGGTAGCTACATCCCAAAGATTGGAATCAATGGCAAGCGTATCTCCACCATCTCCAAGAATCACGGCTCCACCAGGAGTCAGAGTGAAAGCACCGGTTGTGGTGAATGTTGTAGAAGCTCCATCAAAGGCGACATTCGTATCGGAGATAAGAACGTCACCATCAAAATCAGCTGTTCCATCAAAGTTGGCTGTTTGGGAAGTGGTAAGGATTCCTCCATCAGCGACCACGAAGGCATCATCGACGTCTATTCCACCATTAGCGTTCACGTTGGCGGCAAAAGTGGCAATACCTGTGACACCCAACGTTCCCCCCATGGAAACATCTCCTCCACTGAAAGACCAAGTGTCTGTATCCAAGTATGACAAACTTCCACTATTGGTCGCATCAGAGGCGTAAAACGTGATCGTCGGATCATTGGTGTCGCTTATTCCATCTCCAAGGCGAAGAGTATTTGTTGTTGTATTAAGATAAAAAGGAGAGATATCTGCTGATCCACCTAAAGCAAGATTATCTCCAGTTGCTGTGAGATATGTAATAGCTCCACCATCGGTAAAGAGACTGCCGCCTCCAGCCAAGGCAACATCATAGACATCATTGATAGCATCCACCAGACCTTGGGCCAGAGCTCCATTCAAGGCCGTATCAGCCACGGCAAGGGGAACGGCAGCTGTGAGATTGTCATCGTCAAACTTCAGATCTCTCCCGGCTGATAGAGTGAGATCAGAGGAAGCACCGGCAATCGACCACGTAGAGGTTGCGTTGCCGGTAAGCGTCAAAGCCGAGCTTGCGGCTGAGGTCACAGACCCTGCTCCAACAAAATCTAAGGAATTGCTATCAAAGATGGAGCCCTCAACGGAAAGAGCCCCGTCATCTGTATCTTTATTTATGGTAAGCGATCCTGTCATGGTATCGCCCGAAACATTCACATAGGTGGAGGCATACCCATCCGACGGGAGGTCGCTTGCTGCCAGCGAACTCCAAGCAAAGGTGTTAGAACCAGAAGAACGCAGAACCTGATTTGCCGAAGCCGGACCTGTCAAAACAGAAAGGGTATTGGCCGCTGAACCATAAAAAATGTCCCCTGCAGAAAGAGAGGAAAGGCCTGTCCCGCCACTTGTCACAGGAAGGGTTCCCGTAGTCTCAGAAGCCAAATCAATAGATGTTCCTAAGCTTGTCTGTAGAACTCCACCAGAAATAACAAGGCCTGCTCCTGTAAGATCCGTTATCGTGTCGGTCCCAACCGTAAGAGAAGAAACAGAAAGAGTATTTACAGCGAGTGTGGCCGTGGTTCCGTTGTCCGTAACGGTTAAAAGACTGTTCGTCCCATCGGTCAAATCCAAATCTTCCCCGTTAAAAATAGCGAGTTCGTTGATTCCTGTCCCAAACGAAAGGGTACCGGTCATGGTGTCACCCGAGGTGTCTATCCAGCTATCTAATGAAGTGAGATCCGATAAATAGGCAACCGTCCCGCTGGCATTTTGAAAAGTAATCGTCCGGTCCCCTGTCGGATCCGTTATGGTAAACGTGGTTTCAAAATCGTTTGCGGTGTTTCCTTCAAAAACGATCGGGGAAGAACCCGCGAGGGTTGAACCAGTAAAATCATACGTCCCTGTAGCCGTATCTCCGGCATTGGAAAGAAAATCCGATGCGTCCTGTCCATCCAACGTTTGCGCGTTCACAGCATAAGCCGCTGCCCCCACGCGTTTGCGTGGCGAAAGGATCTCACCAGCAACCTCTACCTCTAAAAAGACGTCCGCGTTCTCCGCAAAGACAGACGTCGCTATGGCCGCGTAAGGAGAAGCCAGCGACGTATCCCCTAAGGTCTCTGTCAAAAGCCCATCTGTAAGTATAACCGTCCTCGATGTGGTGGATGCTGGCGTATTTCCGTCGCAATTCGAAGAAGAATTGGACCAAAGACAGGTTCCTCCGCTCACGGCTGAATAAAAACGAAACTCCAGGGAAAGGGAGGCATCTGTAACAGGCACGCCATTTGTGTTGAGAATCCTGGCTTGATAGGCCAAAATATTCGACGGAGCCACGGCAAAAACGTTGGAAATAAAAGAAAAATCTAAACCAATACGAAGCACGCCAGCCAAAAGACAGAGGATGGTTGTCTGACAAATTTGCCTTTTTGATCGACGGCTCCACGCCATACTTTTTTCTTTCCTTTCACGACCCCTCCGATGTCCCTGGAGGCGTCTGGTGAAAAAGAAGCGGTCTGAGATTTACGTCTTTGACGAATTCTTTCGGCTCCTTTTCTTGGGTAAAATCAATATCCCTGATTTCTTTCGTTTCATAGCCTTTCTGTTCGTAAGAAGACAGATATTTGCTCGGTCCTAGGAGGAAGCTGTAACGCCCGCGCCGATCTGTCAAAGCTGTCTCAAGCAGCTTCCGATAGGTCGGTTCAAAAATGCGGACCACAGCATTTTCGATCGGTTGTCCTGTTCGTGCGTCCTTTACCATCCCCCATCCCTTGGGCTTGCGCGGCTTTGCAAGACGTAAAATAAACAGGTACATCGCGATCTGAAATGCTGCCAAGATGGCCGCAAAAACAGATGGATAGAGGAGGAGGATACCCAGGGCTAAAACAAGACCACTCACGGCGACGGCGTTTTGAAAATGGCGCATGCCGCGCAGCCACCGGATACGCGCGGGGGTCTGGTGTTGTTCAAGCGCCTCTGACTCTACGGGAATGTTGGGAGTAATACTCACACTCTGTTCCGTAACTTGGATGGTTTCTCCGTGATAGACGTCCAAATAAGCGCCGTCATCTTTCACCTGTTTCAGAAAAGTGGAGGGAAAGACATAGCCGACTTTTGCCACGGTCAGAACGTACGCTCCGGGCGGAAGAAGGAAGAAATAGCGCCCGCCCCTGTCCGTAACCCGGCTTCGGATCAACTTGTGATCGGACGCGCGATAAACACGCACGACAGCAAGATCAATGGGGGTCTTGGTATAAGCGTCATAGACAACGCCATAACCCTTCCGTCTGCGTCGTCGCAAAAGAAGCAAGGGAGACGTGAAGAGGGACTGAAGATACAAGAGGAGATCAAAGGCGGAAACAAGCGTCGCGGCGCTTGCAGCCGTTCCGACAACGACAAGGGGAACGGCAACTTGTACTGTTGTCTGTACCGACGGATTTGCACGGGCCGTTTCAACAGCCTTTTGTGTTGACTGCAGAACCGTCTCGACCGCCGGGAAAATCACCTCTCGAAGAGCCTGTGCCGTCAGGGCAACGGTCGGCTTCACAGCTTTCACCACTATCTGAACCGTACCTATGGCAGAAGAAACCATTTCTCCAGGTGTCTCTCCTTCCTCAATCAATGGGGGAGCGAGAAGGATCTCCTCCTCACAATCCCACGAACAATTCATCGGTGTTTCCCCGTCTCCACAGATTCCGTCTCCACAAACAGAAGCGGGTGTGGAAGGGGTCACATTTCCTGATGTCAAGGTTTCTCCTGAGTTCGTGCCTTCAGTTTCTGTTAAAGAAGGGCCTCCCCTCGACGGACTCTCTTCTTCGTTTTCAAGGCCGCCCCCGATGGCTGTGGCCGTGGATTCCTCGCCTGACTCTTCTTGTTTTGATTCTCCTTCTTTTTCCTGACCTTTCTCATCGAAAGAAGGAAGAAAAATCAGGGGCTCTTCTGTCACTTCCTCCCCGTCTTCCTCTTCTTCCTTAACAGGCTCAATAGAGATGGGCTGTTCGGAAAGTGTTTCAAAAGAAAGGTCTTCCGAGGATCCCTCATGACCCGATGCATCGCGCGAACGAGCCAGAACATGATAAGTCGTTTTGGCTTGCAATCCACTTAAAAGGAGGTCATGAGAAATGATAAGAGCGTTATCCTCCGCCACCATTCCATCAGCAATCGTCTGACCAAAAGAGACCAGGCCTGTCGCGGGTTCGTCCGTTTCCCACCGGACGTGCGCCGTTGTTTGGGTGATTTCTTCTACCCGCACATTCCACAACTGTGGGGGCATAAAATCCGGCGTCTCAAATACAAAAGGACCTTTTGATGACGTATTGGCACACAGGTCCGAAGAAACGGTCTGAAAAAAATAGGTCGTCCCTTCTTCCAACCCTGTTAAAATGGCCTGATGTGTTACGGACAGACTGGTATCACGTACGGTTCCAAGTTCGTACGTTTCCGTCTTCCCATAATCCACCCGCGCGTCCGTAGCCTCATCGGTTACCCATGTCACGGTTGCAGACGCAGCCGTTACATTCAAGACAATCACGGACGTAATCACGGGAGACGTGGTATCTCCGCATCCACCGCCGCCAGAAACCGGGTTTCCACTTCCAGGCGACTCAACGCGGGCCGTGACGGAAATTGTGTCCGACCCGCCGATCGCCAAAGCGACGGATCCGGATTCTCCGAACGTGCCCCCGATGGAGACAAAAGAAGTTCTTGTTGTCGTCGGATTGAGAATGTTATGTACCCCGATTCCCGATCCTGTTGCATTGGTGCCAAAACGCACGGTTACCTGACTTCCCGCAGCGACTGCCCCTCCGTCTCCGGGGCACATCGTCGCTGTTACTTGGTTTCCTGTCACGGAAACAGAAACCTGTTCCGCTCCGGCACAAGTCGGCGCGGTTGTAAGGTCTGTTCCGTCGTCCTCAACATCAACATCGTCTTCTTCCATCACGGACAGATCAAATCCGGAGGAAAAAGTTATGATGAGGGTTGTCCCTTCTGAAATTCCCGCAGAAGTTGTAAAGACCACCGTGTGATTTGCAACGGCTCCGGCCTCAAGCGTGGTCGGATAATCGTTGACAGACGGCACGGTTGCCGCCCGGGCTGAAACAGCCGCCACAACCAACGTGCTTACCAGCATGCTGGTTGAAACAGCCTTCCAAAATGTTTGAGAACAAATCCACACAAAAAATTTATCCCTTTGAAACAGGCGGAAGAAAAACTTTTTTTCTACGCATTCGAAAAAGAAACCCAAGGAGCAGCACCCCTCCAATAACAAGAACCAAAAGATGCCATGGAATTAGCCAAAAAATAACCTGCTCGGAAAACATTTTTTTCCCATCCAAAGAAATTTCTAAGATAGCCGTAACAGGACCGACGGCAAAAAATCGAGCCTGATCCTTCACAAGAGAAAAGAACCCGCCGGACGAAGAACCAAAAGGCGCTTCAAAAAGGCGAGAACTCCCAGGAAGTACGCGCGCTTCACTCGGATTTGCATCTGCGGCTCCAAGGGTCCTTCCAAAAACGTCTTTAAACGTCACGGTTCCTTTTGGAATGGCATGGATATTTCCTTGATTTTGAAGACGATAAAAAAAGGTTCCTTCTAAACGGGAAGGGGGTGAATCTCCTACCTTTACGGAAAAATCTGAAAGGGTGGCTGAAAAATCCATCTCTCCTTCCACAACCAGAAAAAGGAGAAGAGCCGCAGACGCACTCACGCTCGCCCCGTTGGTCTCTACCACCTCTGAAGGAGTGTCGGAAACAAGAATGGCCGCATAATGGCCCCCAGCTGAGGCGTCGGGTGGAACGATGATGGTGAATGGAACATCTATTTTTGTCCTAGCCCCGACAGTGAGAGAAGAACGGTCAAACGTGATCCATTGGGAAAAACCCCCTTGATCGTTTTCGGATAAAACAAATTCCGGGGAACCTCCAGAGGAAGATGGGCGAAAGGGAACCGTCCGTAAAAAAAAGGTTTGTTCGTACGCATCGGTGTTTGCAATGGTAAGGACTCGGCGTAGGGTCTGACCCTGTTGGGCGGAAAAATCCAAAAGAGCCGGTGAAATACCAAAGGCCTTTGCGGGTTGCTTGCCTGCAAAGGATCCAACGAGAAGGAGGAGGGCGGCCACAAAAGCCTGTTTCTTCCTCATACTAAAAATTCCCCGACACAACCAAGGACAAATTCTGCCCATAGGTTCCCGCCGGTGTGGTAGAAGCAATGGCTGCCTTCAGGGTCAAAAAATTCCGACGTTCCAAAACAGACTGTGTATCCGTCGCAATTTCTTGAAAAGAAGACGTAATAGCCGAATCAATAGAATCGAATGTCGAAGAAGAAAGACTGCTGTCGGAAGAACGTGCCCCATATTCCTCCTGACCCACTGTCACGGATCCATCAGAGACGTCATCAATAAAATCCGATGCCGCCCGCAATTCTCCATCCTCAAGAACATTGACGACATATCCATTTCCAATATCAGAAGAGACTTCAAATCCAACAAGGGCGGTACGAACCGCGCTTGTTCTCAATGTTTCCAAATCAATCGCATTGCTACTCAAGCGATAAACCACATCATCCGTTCCATCAACAACGGGAGTTACCCCTGCGTTTTTCCAAGCATCAACCGTGAGGGTTCCGGCCCCAAGAGAGATAATCTTCCCAAACGCCGAAATCTGACTCTCTCCTTTGTCCTGAACAACGGCAATCATGTCACCAACAGAAAAACCGTCGGTTGAAGTTGTAACAGTCCGTTCTGAGAGTGTTGTGACTACCCGTTCGGTTCCTGTCTGCTGGACAAAAAGATCAAAGGTAATCATTGGATCGTAGACGCCGGCTCGATAACCCGCAGCGAGCTGATAAGAAGAACTTTCCCCTATGCCCGGCGAAACCTCTCCAACTGTGTCCCTTATCTTATAGGAAGAAGAAGCGCTCTGTTCGCCCCCACCCTGACTGAGGGCATCCCATTCAATTCGATAACTCGAAGAGGTCATGCTTGCCCCCGTTGCTTCCGTTAACAAAAAAATCCCCATAATTGCCAGACCGAGTGCGAGTGAGCGCATAATTCTCGGATAATTGTCCAAATTTTACCATGAATACTTTTTTTGGTCAATCAAAAAATTGTTTAAATTTAGAGAAAAAAAATAATGGCTTGTCTTAAAAAAAGTGGATAACTCACTTTTATCCAGACTTTTCCACTTTTTAACTCCTACTTATCCACAAATTTAAAATTTGACTAGTCTAGTGTAGACAAGATAGTTTTAAATGAATGAAAACTATTTTCCAAACCATTTTAATTTCCTGTCCAACCTACGAGAATAGAGTCTTTCATTGCAGAAAAAATGAATAAAAAAATCATCTTGTCAAAAACAGTTTTGTTTCACGTGAAACATTTAAGGGACCATGGAAAGAAACTTAAATGCTTCTTCAAAAATCGTCTCTTCTGTTCCTTCCTCATCAAAGCAATGCGTAGCACCAACAACACAGAAAAACTTCTTTTCAAAACATGGAACCGTTTGAAAATATTCCCTTCCACTCTTCTTTAAAGATCCACGACCAGCTGAAACAATAAGAATCGGCTTCTGCATATCTTTTACAAGTTCTTTTGGTTTGGGTAACGAAACCCACTCTCTTAAAAGATTTTTTCCTAAAAGGATCTCACTGCCGTAGGTAAAAATAGGACAATCAAATTTTGAAGAAAAAGGAAAAAACTTTTTTGCTACAGAAGTTGAAAGTCTTGTTGAGGGTTCAAGGAGAATAACACCAGCAACTTGATTCAAATTCATTTGAAGAATACTCGGGCAAGCCAAACTGTGCCCAATAACAAAGATTTTCTCAAAATCCTTTTGAAAATGCACCACAACTTTTTCTAAATCTTCTGTCTGTGACCGCAAAGTTACATCTTGCAACTTCCTACCACCTTTTTCACCTGAATAGAAATCAAACCGAAATGACGTCCAGCCTTTCTTTTGAAAATACTTTGATCCGTTAAAAATAAGGTGGGTGTTTCGGTGATCTGACAGACCGTGAGCAAAAATAACGAGATTTTTGGCTGATTTCTTCGGAATTTTTAATGTTCCATAAATCTGATAACCGCCTTTCGTTTTAAAATGAACGTTCTTTTCCATAGAGCTAATAACCATTATTACTCCCAAAAATGTTAGTTCTAGAACTTTCTAACTTTTCTAACAGCTTACAGAGATCCTTCGGTCGTCACTCAAAAACTTACTTCCTCAGGATGACAATACGAAAATCTTAAAAAATTAATAGGTATTATTACTACTCCAAAAATTGTCATTCTGAGTGGAACGAAGAATCTTCTTAATTTTCACTTTGTTCAAATTGGGAAGAAATCAATTGTTGACTGTGTGAATTCTCTACAATTTTATCATTCATTAATATTCGATTCCATCATTTGTTTCACGTGAAACATTATTCTAACCTCTTCCACAGAACTTCAAAAAGGATCTGAAATGTCCTAGCGAGATATGGATCAATTAAAACAGTCCCGAAAATGGGCTGTGCGGTTGTAATAAGAGCCTGTCTATAATCTTTTCAACAGTAAAACAAGGAAAGTCAGGGTGACCATCTGAAGGCTGGTGGAAAGTTTTCGTTCACAGTTTTTCCAGAGACGACGGGATTTCTCAAGCCAACCA
>Ga0208373_1000962_pt1 | contig 42521 bp, 27 predicted proteins | sample RifOxyC2_FD_184036 | JGI IMG/M metagenome (GOLD analysis project Ga0208373, IMG submission 184036) | Soil microbial communities from Rifle, Colorado - Rifle Oxygen_injection C2 (SPAdes) | ecosystem: Environmental > Terrestrial > Deep subsurface > Rock core/Sediment | place: Rifle, Colorado...
TGTCCTTTCTGATGTAGATGGGGTTGGAAAGCGCGCGCACAATGGATCCGCTGGTCAGGTTTTTTGCCTGCACCTCGACTCGCGCATAAGAAATTGAATCAGCGGGAACCTGGAAAAGGGAATCGAACTCCACCCTGTTAGGGCATACTTCCGCAAGCACAACGCCTTTGCAGATGACTCGTATTGTGTCGAGTCTGGGGACGTTTCTGCTTATGGACCGGGCATACGCTGTATCGACCGATGCTTGGACCCTGACATTCGTATAGTCGTCATGGACCGTGACAACGCTTCCCATCATGGAATCGCCCGCAGTCACATTCATGATAATGGCAAACGGCGCGCCATTATAAAAATCAGCCTCCATATAAAACCTGCCTGCAAAGAGCGCTTCAAAATAAGCTTCATGGGTAATTGAATCAGTCAGGATGTATGCTCTATTGCATCCGAAACCTTTATACGCGCTGCTGCCATGGCTGTCTGAGCCGGAAAGCGCGCAAAAACGATGGCCCCTCACGAGGATACTGTCCCATATGCCCCCTGCGCGCCAGATATGTTTTGCCTGTGTCCACACCAGCCCATTTCCGCCGTTAAAAGCTTCAAATCCCTTGAGCCCATTCTCCACAAGAGGTAAAAGCGAATCCAGGGTTGTGGTGAAGTGTGACCAACTCATTCCAGAATCGCCCGGATGGTTAATGGAAATCCAGCCGCCAGTCGAATCAACGTAATGGATGAACGCTTGTTCTCCTCCGAACGAATATTTCGATACGCCGTGCGATGCCCAGAATGCATCGGATGTTGGTAAAGAGTAATTCGGCGGACTAGACCAAGCATAGCTGACCGTATAATGCTCGTATATCGGATATTCTGTCCCCAGCCCGACCACAAAGTCTTTGTTGCCATATAACACGTTGGCGGAATCGAGATGACCGTTTAAATATTCACCATAATAAGGGGAATAATAATAGTCAGTAACAAGGAGATAATTAAAGCCAATGGTTTTCCACGATGCCGCTACTGTCATTGCAGTGGTATTGGTGTCGCCAGTGGAGCTTCCTGTGTGCGTGTGCATGTCTGACTTTATCCATCTGCCGGAAGGCATGGCCAAGCACGCGGAGGCAATTAATAATACAAATAGGATTCCATTCATGGATTTTGCCCCTTGTTTTATAATTTTAGAATAACATCTCTTGATAATAAAATACCTTATTTTTATTTAAATACAATATTTTATATAATAAAATTCTAATAAGTATAGCTTTTTTTGGGCAGCATTATCATACCAACGACAAAAGACTTTGCCATCTACGAAGTTTTAGAAGGGAATATCAGGAATATAAATCAAACGGAACTTGCTTAATAATAAGGTGTTATTGGTCTTCATTCTTGTAAACATTTTCTATGCCCAAGCTTTTTAGCTTCTGATGTAAAAACTGCCTTGCAAGATCAAGCCGCTCTGCGGTTCGGGCTATGTTTCCTTTACATTCACCTAATACCCGCGCGATATAGCCGCGTTCAAATTCCTGGCGCGCTTCTTTGAGTGTCCGTGAGATATCCAGGGATGGCGCTACCACTCCATATTTCTGGGGAAGTGACACAACCAATGCCTCAATATATGCTTGGTATGAGTATACGCCTCATACAGGTGCCCTGAAGCAGCCTAATTCTTTTGGTCTCTATGACATGATTGGCAATGTTTCTGAATGGTGCCAGGATTGGTACGATCAGGATTATTATTCTGTTTCGCCAGTCTTCAATCCTTGGGGACCCGGCAGCAGTGCATTAAACTATCGGGTTGTTCGCGGAGATTGTTGGGAAGGAGAAGAAATAGTATTACGAACCTCTGTGCGATCTTTTTTTGGACCGGGCCTATCCAACAACCTAGTCGGTTTCCGCTGTGTCCGGCCAATCAGGTGATTCAATTCATGACCGTGCGACGGTAATACCGGAGCAGTGGATCATTCATCGTTATCATCCATGAAAGCAACCGCTCCCTGAGGCGGTCCACGGCATCTTTATATAACGCCGAACGTATCACATTGACGGTCTCGTGTTGGTCTTTCTTCAGATCATAAAATTCATCCTCAGCAACACAATTGAAAATGTACTTGAAGTCCCTGTCCCGTGCCATGCGCTGCTCGTATGGCGCCTGATGGCCGTGTGATTCGCAAAAGACAGCGTCATCGTTCCTTAGGGGGGCCCTGCCTTCGCACAAAGGTAACAATGATATGGCGTCCAATCCATCAGGCGCCTTTGCGTCCATGACATCAAGAATGGCAGGCATAAGGTCAAAATGATACACAAAATTCTCGACAGAAACACCTGTCTTGAAACGTCCAGGCCTCCATGCAATTAACGGAATATGATAGATTGAATCATACATATACGGCCCTTTATCGCACACACCCTTGCTGCCGTCCATGCCACCATGGTCTGTTGTGCAAAATATGCAGGTATCTTTAAGCAGGCCCAGCGTGTCGCAGGCTTTCATGACCCTGCCTATCTGATCGTCGATGAACGTGGTAAATCCATACTGCAGGGCCTGGAGCCGCTGCCACTCTTTGCGGGTAAAATCCTGCACCCCCCAGTAATTCCGGTATTCGCGCACCATCCGCGGTTTGTCGTCAGCCCGGTCATCAATATCCGGCCAAAGCTCGATCGACGATGGGTCGTACATGGAAAAGTACGGTTCTGGTATGCAGAAAGGAAGGTGCGGCCCCCAGAAGTCAAGACGAATGTGAAACTGCCGTGCTTTTTTTGCGCATTGCTCCAACGCCTCAATCGCGCGTTCTGCAAGGTAGTATGTCGTCGTTGATTCAACGGGACCGTCTTCAAGGCCCGCAAGAAGGGCCCCTGCTGAACCGTTTTTGAGGCGGGAATAAATGGCGTTTTTCATTTCGGGGGCTTTTAGGCCATGCGAAGAAAGATAGGCCGCATAATCGCCATGCTTCTCCGGCTGGCCGTATCCTGGAAAGAACGGCCCTTCAAATCCGCAATCAAAAGGAGAAAGGCTGGTGCCAACATGCCATTTACCGATATGGTGCGCCTCAATGCCTGCGTCACGCAGGACAGTGCCGTAAGGAATGAATTTCCCCGTGAAATCCTTGCCGCCCGCCAGACCAGATTCTGAATTTACGAGTATGCCGTTTTTCATTGGATATTTACCCGTAAGGAATGCCGCGCGCGCTGGCGCGCATATGCCTGAGCAGGTAAAGGCATTGGTGAACCGTACGCCTTCAGCGGCAAGCTTGTCTATGACCGGCGTCCTGCATTGCGTGTTTCCATAGCACCCAAGTCCGTCAACGCGCTGCTGATCAACATGAAATAGAATCGTATTCATACAGAGGCCTCCTTATTTTTATCCCCGCCAGTTTTCACCGGTTCTCCAATGGTATACCAGGCCGATTTGCCTTTTTTCCTTTTTGTCACAATAAAATGATTCGCGATGCTTCCCAGCGCCCTTTTCGCTGTTGGGAAGGAGACCTCAAGGAGTGCCATCACGTCGTTGATCGTGAATTCCCTGCCCTTGAACCCGTCCGCTATGGCGTACCAGAGCACATCTGCCGTTATGTCATGCTTCCGCGCATACTGGACCACCGAAGAGCTGGAAATGTTGAAATGCCTCGCTATCCTCGATGCCTTACCATGGAATGCGCAATATGCCGTCCGAAACACATCCTTGTCACGGTACGAACCCATGGCGCCTTCACCATTGCCCGCGCTTCCTTCGTCTGGAGCGGGAACAACCGCGTTCCGCTTCCTCAGATACAGGGGAAAGTCCTGCAATGATATCTTTGTCCCATGTTTGAGAATGACAATTTCCTCAATAATGTTTTTCATCTCGCGCACATTGCCGGGCCAATTGTAGTGCATGAGGAAAGGGAGCGCGTCATTGTCAATGCGCGGCACCGGCGCTTTGTTTATCCGGCACGCCTCATGCAACAGGCTCTCGAAGATCGGGTAAATATCCTCCCTACGCTCGCGCAAGGGCGGAATGCGGATGGAGATGACCTTGAGACGGTAATAGAGGTCCGCCCTGAACGTTCCCTCTGCAACCATCTTTTCCAGGTCCGCGTTCGTGGCCGCGATTATCCTGACATCCGCTTTAATGGGCTCAGTGCCGCCCACGCGCTCAAACTCCCTGTCATTCAGAAACCTAAGAAGTTTGGCCTGGACTTCCATTGAAAGGTTGCCGATCTCGTCCATAAACAGTGTCCCAGCGTCCGCTGTCTCGAACTTTCCCTTTTTCAGCGCGATTGCGCCGGTGAAGGCGCCTTTTTCATGGCCGAACAGCTCACTTTCAATGAGATTGTACGGCAATGCGGCGCAATCAACCTTTACAAAAGGCTTGCCGGGCGAACCTTGGCAATGGATCGCTTGCGCGACAAGGTCCTTGCCCGTGCCGGTCTCCCCGGTGATAAAGATTGAAGCCCGTGCGGGCGCGACTGTACGGATGGTCGTAATAAGGTCTTCCGTTTCCTGGCTCTTGCCGAATATGCCGTGGAAACCGGCGCTTTTTCCTTTGATGTCCAACTGAAGGTGCTCAAGCTTTATTTTATATTCTTTCAGCGTCTCTTCAGCCTTGGCCAGTTCCGTAAGTTCCTTAAAACACGCTATTTGTTTCGGCTCACTCCAATATTCATCCGGAAACAAGGTAAACTCGAAAAAACGCGATGGCGAGTTTTTAAAACGCACCAGCTGTCTGAATTCCTTTGTTTTGTCTGGATCAAACGATGTTGTCTTCCGGTATATCTTGATATTGGTAATGGTTTCCCTGGTCCTGCTGATAAAGCCTGCCCTATTGTGCCGTTCTGGCGAGTACATTGGGACTATGTCCATGTACACAAGCGACCTCTCGTCTCCGGAATACACCATGATGCAATGGCCTCGTTTTTCGATAATCAACCGGTTGTTGGCTGGTAATTTCTCGGTTATTGCGGCTCGCAGGGCATTTCTTTTTATCGCAATGCACCGTTTTCCCTTAACATTGGAAAAATGGGCAATATAGCCTGATTCTTCAGGCGACAAGTCGAATTCTTCTGACCCGCACAAGATGATCCCTCCGTTACTTTCCGCGAAAGTAGCTTCGATCCTAATGTCATTGTTGAAGAAGTCAACATCCATGTCCATGAGAAAAAACCCATAGGGCAATTGTTTGCCCCGCATGAATTTCAAGGCATTGGGGCTGGCTTTCCAGCAGTTCGAATACCTTGTTGAAAATTCCTTGATCGCGCTGGCGCTGGAATCAAAGAGCAGTGTCCAATTGTTCGAAGACGCCGCAAGCCCCTTTTCCGTATACCCTTCAAAGGCGGCCTTTGCCTTCTTCCATTTTATATAATCATCCTCGTTTATATACTCATGGAGCTTGGTACCGCGAATAGAATAGTTGCCGGCTATTGCGCTGCACCTGCGGTGCATGGCTTCATTGGTTTCCAGTATGGTCATGTCGTCATCAAGGGTCGCATACAGATCCGTGTTGTATTTTTCGTACCGTATGTTTTCATTGGTAACAAAGGAGACCGCGTGTAATTTAAAATCCATAAAGACGGAACTTTCCGCAAAGCAGGCGGCCCGTTCTTCCATGAATGAAGTCTTTTCAAGCCCGAAGGTCCGATCATTTATCCGGTCTGGCACGGTGTTCAGTTTGCAATAGACTGTTTTGCCCCGGTCGAAAAGGGTCTTTTTTATCAGATTGCGCAATGGTTTTCCCCTCACAGCATCCAGCTGGTGCCCGGTCCACTGGGAAAATGAGCTTGACATCCATATGACTGAGCCTGACAAATCTGTTGCTAGATACGCAATAGGGACGTTGCCCTGGAAAGGCAGGTTGTTTGGCGTCTCCTTGGGCGGATCGAGGATGCTTAGAAAGCCACTCTTAAGGAATTGTTTAAACGTCATATGTTCACTTTTTAAGCCAATAAAGGTGGGGTTGTTTTTACCATCAGCATTAAATATAAACTATTCTGTTAAAACAATCAATAACGATTACCGTATCTATTAATTAAAAAATGCATAATATTTATCTAAAAAAGCACTTTTAATAAAACATCGTTGATTTTTGCTGTTTTAAAAATAGGCAGAGATTTTGCATTAATAACTAAAAAAACATGGAAAACAGGAAATTGAGAGAATTGTTGAAAAAATACGAGATGCTTGTTGAGAAAGATATCAACCCGGAAAACATGACAAGTTTTGTCGAATATCAGAAAACAGTCGAACAACTTGGGCAAAAAATAAAAAGCATGCTGGCCGCAGATAGCGGTGTCTACTAATTCAACCGTAAAGGGGTAGTGAAATGAGAAAACTATTATCAACCATCCTGGTCTTGGGGGCTGTTTTCCAGGCGTTTGGCCAAAAAGACACGGTACAAGTGTACAAAATCGACGCAACCGTGGCCCATGGAATTCCCACAATGGACGGGGACCTCGCTGATTGGGACGAGGGCTACAATGTGGGCGGTTTCACTTCAGAGGACAATATCTACTATGTCTCGGGCGGCACAATGGACAGCTGGGACGGCTTTTCCGTTGATTATCAGGCCAGCATGTATCTTGCCCACGATGAAACATATCTCTACATTGGGTGGCGTACCCTGGCCGATGACTATGTCAAATCAGGCGTTAACGACCGGACCGCATGCGATGATATGAAAATATGCTTTGGCGCAAAAGACGACCTTTTAAAACTCTTCAACAATTCGGTGAGCGATTCCAATCCAATATGCCTGAGCTATCAATATGACCATTTGGCCGGCGTTCGCATGGGCGTTCATCCTGATCTGCCTGTGTATGAGTTACGGCTAAGAAAAGATGAGTTGCGGTTTTACTTCCCCACGGTGAATCCACCATTTGCGCTTGTTAGCATTGGCACAGAAGATATAGATACACCCGAGGATGGAGACAACTATCTTGGTCTTAAAGCCAAATATACCGGTACGAAAACAGACGGGGCCACAAATCCATGGGACAACAACGCGAATTATCCCATTGTTCAGTTTTTGGATGAATACGCTCCAGGAGTGAACATTGACGTGTCAAAAAACGCTTCGAGCTGCCAGGGTTCCATGGTTGCGTCACCAAATCCTTTCAACCCGGCAACATGCATCAGCTACAACGTGAAAGGCGCGGGAAGCATCGGGCTTTACTCAATTGCGGGAAAACTCATTAGAACTTTTCCAGGTTTGATTGGCAAAGGCGCTGTTGCATGGGACGGGAAAGATTATTCCGGCAACATAATGCCAGCCGGTGTTTATATCGCAAGGCTCAATTCGAATGGAAGTGTGTATAGTCTGAAGCTCTCATTATTAAAGTAATTCCAGCTAAAATAGGGGGATCTTATGATCAGGGCCATTCTTGCCGCAATTCTGTGTATTTTTTTCATTGCCCAGACCCATGGCGCCATCAGACTTAAACACCATTACGGCCAAACCTTTGTGGTCTTTCCGCGCGGCGCAACCACCACAGACTCTTTCGTGGTCTACCGCTCGGCAACTGCCATGGATGCGGGCAACTATACCAGCGCCACACAGCTCGCACGGCTGCCCTATGACTGCTACTGGAACATTTGTCTGCTGGCAGGCTATGCTTCAAAGACCTTCACAAACTTTGTCATTGATTCCATGGGCCAGTCCCTTGCATCCGACACAGGCATGTTCGCCAATACCTCAAAACAGCACGGCACCTTTTACTATGGCGTTGCCCAGGTAACAGGTGGCAGTCCCATGTTCCTCGGCAGTGCATCCATTGTTGAAGATTCAAACGAGATTCCCGTGCCTCTTTGGGTCGATGCGCGTGTGAATGCAGGAAAGGTCGAGGCTGTCCATCTATTGCAGTACATGGACTTCAGCAAATGGAACCCCCGGTGGCAGAGTTATGCCTATCCATATCAGTTGCAGATCCCTTCTGATTACTACACAACGTCCCTCAGACCCGACAGCACAAAGAAATTCCGCTTCAGTTTCATGTTTCACGGGCTTTCCGCAGGCAGCCAATCAAACACCCTTGGCACGGTTTCCGGCGCAGGGTATTTCTACCTGAGAGTAGTAGACGACGATGGTGATCACCGTAGCACATGGCATTATGGATTCGCAAACAAATGCAGGGCAAATCCTACGGGAATCGGTGCAGCCGACGATATCGCTCCCGGCGACACGGTCTTCAATTATACACAGTACCGGTATCTTAGAATGCTCGAATACATGCTTTGCGGCAAGGACTGGCTGCCTCCGGACTCCAATAATCTTTACCTCAAAGGCGGATCCATGGGAGGCACGGGTGTTATTGAGTTTTTGTTCCACTATCCTGAACTCTTTGCAGGAGGCTACAACAGCATTGGCATTACCAACTGGATCAATGTTGGCGATTCAGGCAGTGCGGGTTACAAAAACGGCCAAGGTGTGCGCAACTGGGGTCCATGGACCACTGGCCAGCTTCCCTGGGTGGACATGTATCGCAGGGAAAAAGGAGACACAGCCATAGCAGCCTATTGGAATGGCGATAATATCTGGCAGCGGCTATCCATGAATGCCTATTGGATTGACAGCGTGTATAGGCCCAACCTTGTTGAAAAGACGCAAACAGTCTATTATCTCGGCAAGCACAATTCAAACGACATGAACGTTGGCTGGCCCGAAAACGGCTATCCCTTTAATCTGGAAAACTCCCCGCTCTGGGAAGGCAAGCTCCACCACGAGGAATACAACGAGTTTGGCGGCCACACTTCCGGCGATGGTGTTGGACCCGTGGCACAGGGAGAGAGTTATGCAAAAAACAAAGCGCTCTTTGCCATGCACAATTCCACGGTGGACGAAATACAGGCAAGCAGGGATTACCGCTTTCCAAAGGGCGGCATGAACCAGCGTGTAACATGGGACCCCGCAACCACCATTGATCGCGCTGAATCCCTGAGTGTGCGCGTAAAATATACCCCTGTCATGTATCCTTTTGAGAGCAATTATACTCCTGACCCAAGGTATGACAACACACAGCAATGCCCATACATGGGCTTTCCCGGCGCATTTACGGTTGACATCTCCCCGCGGCGTGTCCAAAATTTCACCGTATCGCCCGGCCAGCAGTATCATTGGTACCGCAATGGCATTGACATGGGTACGGCAACAGCGCAGGCTGCGCGGCCCGGTTCCCCTGACGGCATTGTAACCATACCGAATTATTATTTTCACCAGGGCGCGGCCACCTGTACAAAGACCGCGACACTCACCACCCTCACGATTAAGGCAGGGGCAGGATCAATTCCTGAGGATGTTGTCGCACCTGGGCCCATTTCAGGGCTCGAGCTTGTGTCAAACGACCCGACCTCTGAATTTTTCGGACTGGGAATATACTGGGCAAATGCTGATTCAGTCCAACTGGTCAAAAGGGACTATAACCTGATCACCTTGCGCTTTTCCGCGCCCGGCGACGATGGCAGCACAGGGACCTGCACGCGCTATGTCTTGAGAATATCGGGTAATTCAGGAGATGTTGCAACAAGCCCGACTATTGTACGCACTTTGCCTGCACCGGTTCCGGCTGGCCAGAGCGTTGAATTCACCTTTGGATCCTATTTCCTTTCCAGCGGTACATATTACATGGCCGTGGAGGCCTATGACGAGAACAATAACAGTTCGGGCATTTCAAATGTAATCAGCACATCCGTCACCTTTAGCGACAATGGCGGCACCATCCTGATCCACAACAACCAGCTTGATTCCCTGCTGGGAACGCTTGGTCCGGAAGCCCGTCTTGCCAATGCGCAGGCATTGGACTTGCCGCTTTTAGGCGTGTGGCCCAATCCCTTCAACCCGGACGCAGTCATCAGGTGCTTTGTGCCCGCGCGCATTGCCGGAAATGAGGTCTCGCTCGCCGTATTCGACGCTCGCGGAAGGTGCGTTAAAGACTTCGGCACAGTACGAACAGGTGCGGACAACCGTTTTGTGTGGACCGGCACAGACAAAGCAGGCGCAACGCTCGCATCGGGCATGTACGTTGTCAGGCTCAAGGCAAAAAACAGCTCTCTTGTCAGAAAGATCACAATGATGAAATGATCATACCAGGAGGTTTTTTATGAATAACCATACGGTTTTCATTCTTCTAATTATTTTAGAAATATTTTCCTTGAGTTTTTCCCAATTTCCTGCTAATACATCCATATCCTGGCAAATTGAAAATCTGCCGGATAGTGTAATCAGACCTGCTCAGCTTGAGTATAAAGGAGCTTTTAAAGTTCCCCAGGGTTCAGGACATGAATCGTGGCAATATGGAGGATCTGGGATCACTTATTTTCCGGAAGGGGACTCGGAGGGACCAAACGATGGTTATCCAGGCTCGCTTTTTGGTTGTGCAAATATAAACGGCCAGTCAGTGGGAGAACTTTCCATTCCCGTGCCTGTAATTTCCCCGGAAGAAAATCTGGCTGTCTTGAACAGGGCAACATCACTTCAGGTTCCAGTCTGTGTGGTTGAAGGCACAATATCCATGGATAGCGGTCCTTTTCCCAATGCACTTTGGACCATCGGATACCTGCCCCCCCAAGGCGATCAATCAATAGGAAAGCTGTATTTTGGAGGCTGGCTAAGCTACACTTCCCAGGAAGAATGGTCGCATGGTGCATGCGACCTCACACTTTCCAGCCACAACCCATCGGGCATGTGGCGCTTGAGCGGTCTAAGCGCATTCGAAGGAACCAATACAACCATGCAGATACCCGTGGAATGGGCCGATAAGTATTGCCCAGGCATGGTCTTGGCTTTGGGTGGCGCTGTAAACGGCGGCTCCACGGCTTACGGTGTTGGATCTGGTCCAAGTATTATTGCATGCGCGCCATTGAGCCATGGAAATCCGCCAGCGCCAGGTACAATTCTGGAAAATAAAATATTATTGCGTTATGGCGTCTCTTCAGACCCCAGCTACCAGGCTGTTCGCGACCGGCAGAAAAGAGACTGCTGGAGCGGCGGCGCGTGGGTGAACCATGGGGACCGATCCGCAATCCTTTTTTTTGGCTCCAAGGATGCAGGAGAGAGTTATTACGGGTTTCCCAAGACCTCGGAAGGGTATAAAGTTTTTATGAATGAAGGTGGACATGGTTTGCCGGATTCGTGCAAGTGGATGTACATGGATTTCGATTCCGTGTATCATTGCCTGGACACTAATACCGGCCAGCGCAGCTGGTATGCGGATTTTCCCCGGGCCTGCGTGTATTTTTATGACCCCGATGATCTGGCTAAAGTGGCCCAGGGGCTGATTCCATCGTATGGGCCCCAGTATTACGCCCGGTTGGATGTATCTGAATACATGTACGATCAGGATCCCCAGTCCAGTTTTCTTTACGGGACAGGATACGATCAGGCAAACGGTCTCCTGTATTCGTTCGAGCGCAGTATTGAAGGCGATTTGCCCATTGTACATGTATGGAAGATACATGAGGCCTCAGCGCGAATAGACGGCAATGATATGCGCAAAGACATAGCGATAACCGTGTCGCCGAATCCATTTAGCGCGAGTATAATCATTGCCGTACAGGGTGTGGGTTCGCGTTCCATGAACATACCAAGCGATATGGTTGTGCAAATATTTGATATTGCAGGACGGCGTATCGGAATTCCACACGATGTTTCCACGGCAAAACATAATACGCCGGACAAAATACATGATGCGAGGTATACCTGGTCCGCGGCAAACTGTCCAAATGGCGTCTACATTGTCAGGGCAAAGATAGGCCCACGAACGGTCAACCGCAGTATTATGCTGATACGATGACCATGTATATAGTATCGTCTATTGGACTGGGTCGATGCCGTTCCCTCCAACCTCGGTGTCGGCCCAGTTTCTCAAAATACTTATAGATACTATACTTGGAGAATTTTCATAAAAACCCATCTATTTTTTATCCTTTTAATTGGTTTAAATGTTTTTTCCGCCATTGATGTGCCGCCATATATGTATCTTGATACGGACAATACCCAAACCGCTCTTTTTATCCATTGGAAAGGAGGAGAGGGAACTATGTATTACGGTATAATAAATTCGGGGTTCAATCAAACGGCGACAGGCACCAATTATGTTCATCTGACGGGTCTTAATCCCGGTGGCAGGTATCAATGGTATCTTGACGTGGACGGTGACAAAAGCGACACGGGAAGTTTTCACCTTGATCCTGGACCGGGCCAGCCGTTTACAATGGTGATTTTCGGAGACACACAGTATATGGGGCCAGCAGCTGAACGGTTTTTTAAATATGTATATGAAATTAATCCAGACCTTTTTATAATAGTAGGAGATCTCACTCGAGACAAAGACTCAGAGTGCGATGGCGAGGAAAGGTGTCAGAATCTTGACAGCCTTTTCAGGATATTTCCAAAAGCGTTCGCCAATTCGATTCTTGTCCCAATACGGGGAAATCATGACTCAAAGGGACAGCACTGGGTCGACTTTTTTCCGCACATTCCCGCAACTCTGTATAATGACACGGCTACTTACGGGTGGAACAATCAGGTGATAACATCCGGAATGCAAATTGCCAGAAACTACTTTTTGGACTATGGCAACATCTCTTTTTCGATAAATGACGGCGGTCAGACCCTTGATAATGGGGCGTGGAACGGAAGCGTTCTCAGGGAATGGTGGGAGGAAAAGATAGACCTCCGTATGAATCATGGTCAGATTCGGCCGATGATAATCGCGTTGTCCCATTATAACAGAGAGGAGAATTACCGTTACGGTCCGGTGTATCAATCCAGAAAGGGAGTGCTATGGTATAATGGCCATACTCATTTCTATGCGAGAACAAAGTGGGTTAAAATTAAGGATTCTGAAGATGGTGCTGAGTCTGTCAGCGATACCCAGCAGCCGGAACATATGATCTTTTGTCATGCTGGCAGTCCTGTCTGGCCATTAGCATGCGATTCCGGGAGTAACAGCCAAGCTCCCAACCCTTCTTTACTTGCCTATCGTAATTGCGCGGAAGATACGAATACCGTGAGTATTTTGTCTATTGTTGATGTCAGTGATGAAGGAATGATCCATCACAGGGCGCGTTCGGTGCCGGTTGTTGGAGACCATGAGCTTATGGATTCATTTACCGTTGATGGTACGGCAATGGTGGACGATTATTCTGCCGCTACAAGTGTTTTTTTTGGATTTGAAAGGGAACATAATGATGTTGTGATGGGTGTGTGGCCAAATCCGTTTAACCCTGCTGTAAAGATAACGGTAAACAGGCGGGCCGCTGCCAGTGAAAATCCAACACTATGCATATATAATGCCAGTGGCAAAATGGTTCAAAGACTGCGTGTTTCCAGCTACCAGCTGCAATCTGGCATTGTATGGGATGCTTCGGCTTTTCCGAGCGGTATATATATGGCCAGGGTATATATTGGCGGGATGACCCTCATCAAGACAATGATATTGCTGAAATGAGTGTTCGGATTAACGTTCTTTGAATCCAGTTGGGTGCAAGTCCCAATCTCGGCAAAACCTGTCAGCCGAGTAGCAAGAGGCCTGATATGCGCTGGAAACGGCGCATATCAAAGCGACCTGATCCGCCTGAAACGGATAGCCTTAAAGGGCGCAATGCAAACGTACAGGCGGTAACGCAAGTGAAACTATAGGCAAGGAAATAGTATTGACATAGTAAATAATAATGATTATACTTAAGGTTAAGAACAATGAGCATGTCTGAAAAAGGGGAGGCTTGGTAATGAATAACCCAATACTATGTATCACTATTTTTTGCCTGCTGGCGGGTGCCAGCCGGATTCATGCCGAAGACAGCCTGGTAGCATCCTGGAATTTTAATGAGAATACAGGGGACACTGTCCGCGATGGCAGCGGCAATGGGAACCATGGTAAAATTTGCGGAGCCACCTGGGTTTCCGGTTTTTCAGGAGGGAGTGCCTTGAATTTCGACGGAGTGGATGATTCTGTCCTGGTCCGCGATCTGGGAGTTGATAGCAATGAACCTAGGACCGCCATGCTATGGTTTAAAACCGCTGTTGACGAGAACAGCCAGTTGCTCTGGGCAAGTCTGATCAACATTGGCGGTGACGGCGCTGCTCGAAGGGCCTGGGTTATCGACGTACGGAACGAAGACGGTTCCTGCACTGGATATCCGTCCCGCAGAATTACCGGACATTATTTTCAGTCAAGTACCTGTTCCGAACGCACGTTAACCAGTATTGGAATCGATGGCTGGCACCATGTTGCATTGACAAACAGCGGTACTTTCCAGGTGCTGTATCTTGATGGAGACAGCATTGGAAAGTCAATTATAACTTCCTTGAATACCGCGCCCGGCCCGACGAAGATAGGCGCAAGGCCCGGGCTTGGCGGGTATTTCAACGGCATCATTGATGAAGTTCGTATCTACAACCGGTGCCTCACTACCGAGGAAATCAGGACTCAATTCAACGCCTATCAGGGCACGGCGCCGGAAATTATCGCCATTCAGACCCCGACATTGGAACAGAAACCGTTGTTCCAGTGGTATGCTGTTCCTGGAGCGCTTACATACACGATTCAAATCGACATCTCCCAAGCGTTTGGCTCACCGCTTACAACAATCTCGACAAGCGATACGTTCTTTCAACAATTGGTTAATCTGCCCATTGACACTATCTACTGGCATGTTAAGAGCGATCAGAGTATGCTTTACAGCGCAACTAGCTCGTTTGTCATCCAGGACTCAACCATTCCCATCTTGGTTCCTTATACGCCAAATCCAACGCAGGTCCGGCGGCCGGTACTGCGGTGGCACGCCGTGGCAGAAGCAGCTTCATACCAGGTTCTCGTTGATACGGACAGTGTTTTCAGCAGCCCTGAAGTATCGATTTCCGTTGCCGATACACTGTTTCAGCCCTTGTCAAATCTTCCATCCGGCATGATTTACTGGAAAGTGAAATCAGATCTTAATGCGGCCTTCTCCGGAACGGGCAGCTTTTATATAACGCCTGATACAATTCCGTTCCTGTATGCATTCAACGGTTCTGAGACCTTAGAGCGTCGGCCCCTATTCAGGTGGGGCCTGGTAACGCGCGCGATCCAGTACCGTATCCAGATAGACACATCCAGAATATTTCTTTCGCCAGGAGTATCCCTTGATGTGAGCGATACGACTTTTACGCCATTGTCGAACCTGAATTATACCCAGTATTTTTGGCGCGTAAGTTGCGACTTGAATACTGCAGCATACAGCCCTGTTGATAGCGTCGCAGTGGTACTGTCTTCAGGCCGGGAGAAAAACGTTAAACTAGTGACGGATGGAATGACTGTTTCTCCCAATCCATTTAATCCCTCTGCCACAATCCGGTTCCGTAATCAAAACCGTAATGCAGCTATCCGTATTTTTTCAGTGAATGGTATTGTAGTCTACGCGCAGCAAGGGGTTCGCGAAGGGCTTGTGACGTGGAATGCCACTGGCCAACCCAGCGGTGTGTACATCGTCGAAGTTTTTGCTGAGGGCAGAGCAATCAGCAGCCGTATCTGTCTCATGAAATAACTGGCATGTGATTCCTTTTCAGGACCTGACACCACCATGCACCGAGAGCATGCTTATACCTGTGTTTTGTGATCACGCTCCTTTTTGGCCCATAGCGCCGGACTTGTTCCGAAATGTTTCCTGAACAGATGATGAAAATTCACTTCATCCTCGATCCCAACCATTTCCGCGATTTCCCGGATCTTAAACCGGCCCGCTTTTAGCAGAGAGCGCGATTCCGCGAGCCTTCCTTCGATCTGATACGCTTTTGGCGTTTTCCCGAAATATTCCCTGAATTTATTTATGAAGTGAACATAACTGATGCCGCACTTTTCCGCCAGACTTTTAAAATTGATTTTTCTGAAATAATTCTGCTGAATATAGTCCCTGACCTCTTCCATGGACCTAACCAGCGTGTTTTGAACGTCCTTGAACGGCAGTACTGGAACAGGTGAAAAACTGAGCGCATATCCCGGTTCGTTGATGCAGCAAATGGGATCCAGGACAAACTGGAACAATTTTCCCGGTACTGTACTGAATGAAACAAAACGCTGCCGCTTGCTTTCCTTCTCAAAGTCATACGCTGAGGGACGCCCTTTTATCGTAAGGGTCTTTATGCGTATACTCCCTTTCCACACATACATATACAAGTGGGACGCCAGGAAACCGAATACCGGATTCGGATCAACGTACCGGATACCCTCTTTTCCGTTGATTGTAACGGAAAAGACAGGACCAATACGTCTTATGGCAAGCAGAAACGAAGATTCGTTGACCCCATCCGTCTCGGCCCGTACCATAGGAGAGGAATTACGGTAAAAATGGCTTCGCACGGTTTCATCGAATGAACAATCCACATGGTATCCGTGGTCGAAATGACGGCGCTCTGTTCCGAAAAAGGGGCGGCCCAGGGCCAAGGTAATGTCGCTGCCCTTTTCCACGCTGCCGTTGATCTCTATGGAAAGGTCCTGGTTGGGAAAATTAATGGCCTTTGAGATTACACAGTATGGCTGATGAGGAGACCGTAACCTGGTTGAGCGTAGTAGGAGAGAAGGGCCAGACCTGTTTATCCGTATTCCCGGATTTTTAACAAGGAAACGGGACCCCTTAGTGCTGTTTTCAGGCACAATGGAAACGATATCTTTCCAGCGCTTCCTGGTCCTCGGAGAAGTACTAGGAACTCCGGCAAAGTCCGAAATAAAAGGGTTTGGATTCCTGCATCCTTCATCAAGAAAATCGATAATAGGCGCGCCCATGACCTTTGAATCATCGAACAGGTTTAATAAAGACAAAAATTGCGCATTATACGAGTAAATTTTCAATTGGTCATTAAGAACCACGATTGGCTGCTTTGCCTGACGGAACAGACCGATAAGCCATTGGACAACCGGCGATTCCAGGGTTATGCCATGGGGCACAAGGGTCAGGAGCAGATAGGGTGTTTTTTGTATTGTCACCGGATTTCCATAGGAGATATAAAAAATTCCCCGGGACAGCACAGAGGCCGGGTTTTCTGTTTTCTTTTCCTGTGTACGTGTTATATAAAGGTTGGCGGGACATGTTGGGTGTTTTGTAAAAAATGCTTGGTCCAAGCAGTCGTGGTTGTATTTTGCTATGGGCATGAACACAGCGTCCAGTTTTTTTCCACAGATATCATGTTCAACTTTGGTCAGCCGTTGCAGGTTGTCCGAAACCGCCGCAATGGTCCCATTGGATCCAATAAGCATATGACCAAAATGGGAATCAGAGAAAATCTGCCGGATTATCCTGTTTTGTATGGGTTTCATAGGACTTTAATATTTACCAGTAAATATTATAATATCTTACATTGTTTTTATCAATAAATTGGTATATATTTGTTTTATAAGGAATTAGTTGTATTAAATTAACAAGGGGTATGTTATGAGAAGACTTCAGGCGCTGTTTTTTTCATTATTAATTGTATGTACCATTGTTTTCCCGGAAACACCCGCAAATCTCACTGCCATGGTGCGCTCAGGCCAGGTTTTTCTGACCTGGAGCGAAGTAACAGGCGCCAATCAATATATTATTTACAGTTCAACATCTCCCATTACCGCCGGTTATTTAACATCGGGCAATGTACGTATAAAAGTCCTGCAGGGCTCGGCAGGCAACAAACAACTTGAACTATATACTGGCGCGGGGAGCTTTTTTGATACCTATGGTTGTATTCCCCTGCCGGATTTTTCCCGCAATGTCATCACACCGCTCAATCCTTCAACTTCAGGCCTGGCCACGGAAGTGCCTGCGGGAACAGGCATGATGGTTTTTACAACTCATACTTCTGGAAACTACTATTACGCGGTGACCGCGGTTACTGGCGGCGTTGAGGATAAAACATTAAACAATGGCAATAACATAGGTCCCATTGCCGAGACCGTAGCTGATCCGGAACCAGTGCTTATCTGGCAGTCAGACACCATGTGCGCCCGGCTCTATCTGCAGTATACTGACGTGGATTCTTTCAATCCCACGCAGGCAGGCACCTACGCGTGGCCCTATTGGGTAGGCGTCAAAAAGAACTATAACTCCACCACGGACAGGGGGAACCTGCACCTTAAACTCGATGGGTATTCCGGTGTAATCCGGGGATGGAATTATGCGATATATAACAATAATGGTATATCAGTAAATCCACACGAGAATGGGAACTGGTGGTTCGGCTGGAGCAAAACCTTCACGTACGACACATCCAAAGCTGCGTATGGCGCCAGTGACGCAGCAGTGACAACAGGGCCTGTATATAATTTTGTACAGGCCAGGATCATGGCGTTTTTCAAGTGGATGATCTACGTTGAACCGTATTACGCTTCCCGGATTGATACGAACTGGATCACCGTGGAGGGCGGTTCCATGGGCGGCGGCGGAACGCTTATGATGATTCAGAATTATCCGGACTTCTTTGCTTCGGGCCAGGCGAAAGTCCCGCCGACCAATTATCTTGAAACAGGCTGGACCTGGTATACCAACTGCCGGGCAAGCTGGGGAACCGGAGATAATGACAATATTAAAGTCCATTTTACCGGCTGGCGCTCCGAATGGGCGGAAACCCGTTTCGGCGGCATGGCCTGCCACCAATGGCTCAACCTTGAAAACTTCTATATCCCTAATACCGAAGACGTGGAGCTCCCATACCTCGGCATCTGTTCAGGCGGACAGGATGGATCAGTCAACTGGCCCCAACAAGGAAGAAATTATTATAACGGTCTTGAAGCGACCCGCCGCGGTTGGAGCGGCCAACTCAGCGGCGCATCAGGCCATTTTTGTGAAGGCGACGGTAACTGGATGCTAAGCGATAAGGCGATACGAAAAAACGAGGCGTTTCCCGCGTTTAACAACACCCGAAAAAGCATGTTGCTCCCATTACCCGAGGAACCGCTCGATTCCAATTACACCATGAACCGCCACTTCATCTGGGCTGTGGAACATTATCAAGTTGGAGGCGTATTCGGCCATACGGATGAAACCAACCGCTTTGATATGGTGATCGCTTCATACCGCGCGGGATATGAACCCATGATAGGCGACGATACAGCGGACGTCACTCTGCGCAGGCTTCAACGTTTCGCGGCCACTCCCTACGCTGACTATCATTATAAGAACACTACTGTTCATGACACAACTGTCATTTACCAATCAGGTACTATGACGGCCGATAGCTTCGGTCTGATTACTATTCCCAATTTATATGTGCGTGCCGGAAGCCGTGATACGGGTGGATGCCGGCTCATCGTGGCCCCCGACATACCCGTTACCGAATCCGAGGCCGCACCTTGTGGTTTCCGTAACGCCTGGATAGAAGCAGTTCCAAACCCGTTCAACCCAACCACTTCTATCACGGTTATTGGTACCAGAAACACGATTGCCAACAGACAATCCATGCATATTTATGATTTTAGGGGAAGGCTCATTGAAATACTGTTGCCTGTCGCAAATTCCGGACATCAGGGATGGGTGCACTTTTTGTGGAATGCTGGCAAGAATCCCTCAGGATTATATATCGCGAGGATTTATTTAGACGGCAGAACGCTCTCGAAAAAACTTTTGCTGCAAAAATAAGGAGGAGAAGAATGAAACTATCTTATTTGATCTTCTTGGTTTTTTCCATAATGACGCTTGTTTCCGGCGCAGTGCCCTCTAATTTTGATGTATTTTTCCGTTCAGGGCAGGCATTCCTTACCTGGGATGAAGCGGCTGGCGGTGAAAAATACATTATTTACCGCAGCACGTCCCCGATGACAACCGCTGATCTGACATTGGAAAACAAAAGGTTTGAAGTTGCGCAGGGATCCGCTCATAATGACATACTGGACCATCTTTCGCAGATTTCCACGTTTTCAAATTTAACGCCCCCCTGCGTCTTCTCAAGAAACGTAACGGAACCGCTGGATCCGGCCGCGACAGGCAATACGGAGCAGCTGCCGGAAGGTAAGAACATGATCGTGTTGACCACTCATGTAAACGGGACCTATTACTATACCGTAACCGCTGTTACAGGCGGTATTGAGGATAAAAGCGTGGATAGCGGCAACAGTGCAGGACCTGTTGCGGAAACCGTTGCAGACCCCGCTCCTCTCTTAATCTGGCAGTCGAACTATAAGACTGCACGCATCTATTTGCAGTATATCGATGTTGACACATTTAATTTGTCCTATCGGTACCAGGAATTTGCCTTTCCATACTGGGTAGGAGTAAACAGACGTTATAATTCAACTTCAGGAGGCTGTAATCTTGCATTGTACCTGAATGGTGGCACACAGGACCTTGGGGGCATAAATGATTCCATACTAGATAATATGGCGAACAGGTATATCGATATAAAAGTGATTCCTGAAGGCGACAACACATACTGGTTTGGCTTTAGCCAGACGTATAATTACCGCTTGGGTAATGTTGTGGACGCAGGCCCCACAGTGAATTTTACGCAGGCGCGGGTGATGAATTTTCTGAAGTATCTTATTTTCGAGGACGCTTATTTTTCAGCGCGGATCGATACCAATCGCATTTTTCTCAAGGGGAATTCCAATGGTTCCGGCGGTACCTTGCAGTTTGCGTATAATTATCCCGATTTCTTCGCTTATTCATTTTCCTATTCCGGCGCCACGGACTATTTTGACGAGGGGGTATATGATCATCGCGGCTATTTCAGTAAGTTATGGGGCGCCTACGACGATACTGCCATGACGGTCGCTTTTACTGGATGGCGCAGCGAATGGCTGAACGGGAAATTCAAAGGCATGACCGTCAATGATTGGTTTAATCAGGAAGAAAAACTTCTGTTGAGCCCCGGCGATGACATGCCGTGGATCGCCTATGGTTTTGGAGCAAAGGATTCAACCGTTGACTGGCCTTCACAGGGACGGAATTATTTTACCAACTTGGAAAAAAGTAGGCGGGGATTTAATGGGGGCGTGCGGGGCGCATATGGCCATGGCGGGTGCGATGTAATAGCCTCGGCGCTTCCGCAATTGACCACAATACGGAAAAACAACTCCTTCCCCGCGTTTTCCAATGTGGCGAGCAACACGGATCTTCCCTTTCCTGATGTCCCGGAAGAGATTGATTTCCCCTTGAATAATCATTTTATATGGAGCACGCCCCATTATAAGGCAGGCGGCGTGCAGGAGCAGATTGATGAACTCAACAGATACGAGATTGTCCTGGCATCGTGGAAGTCTGACTATATGGATCCTGTTGGTGATGATACTGCCGACATAACGCCCAGAAGGCTTCAGAATTTCAAGGTAATCCCTGGACAAGATTACATTGTAAAGAATACGGCTGTCAATGACACTGTCATGATCTATCAGATCGATACCATTGCCGCTGATGAATACGGGCTTGTCACCTTCCCGGGCTTCCTGGTGAAATCAGGCGACCAGAACACCGGCGGCAGCCGTTTCATCATGGCTCCTGTTGTTCCGGTTTCAGAGGTAACAGCCCAATCATTAAAGGGCGATGGCATGGCCATTGCAGTTGCGCCCAATCCGTTTAATCCAGCTACGGAAATAACAATTACGAATTTCAAATTACGAATTACGAATCCTGAAATTAAAATATTCAACATTAAAGGGGAATTGGTTTCTGATTTATCCAATTCGATTCGTAATTCCAAATTCGTAATTCGTAATTTTTTTGTTTGGGACGCTTCAAACCAGCCAAGCGGGGTCTATGTCATCAAGGCGACGATGGGGAACAGGATATTGTCGAAAAAAGTCATGCTGATGAAATAAAAGAAAAAAAAGGGGGGGGTATGCGATTACTATCATTACTTTTAGTGATGATGTTTCCCATGGCTGGGTATGCCCAGCAGAACCGTACCAAAGCGATATTTCCCGAGTATTTAGTTTACGAAGGGGCGTTTTCGCTCAATGCCGGACCTAAGGTCGATGACTACGGCCGGTTCGGATACGGCGGTAATGCCTTTGCCTATTATCCAAATGGCGACCCCAGCGGACCGGATGATGGATACCCTGGTTCATTGTTCGGTTCAGGCCATGCATCCGGCGATTACATAACCGAAGTAAGCATTCCTGTTCCAGGTTTTTCAGCTGCAAAAAATTATACTGATCTCCCCAGGACTTCTCCATTACAGCCTTTTGCAAATCCATTCACCGGGCTTCCTGATTACCAAAGAATTGGTGTATGGGGACTTCTTTATCTTGCCGCCCAAGGTCAGCAGGGCTCGGGAAAATTATACGCAAATGTCGGCAATGATTATGGCGCCCTTCACAATCAGGTGCACATGGCCTGGCTCGATGTCACTCTTTCCAATCCAAATACTGCGGGGTTCTGGCGCCTGGGAACTTATTCGCAATGGGACATTGGGCATTACATGTTCGAGATACCCAAAGAGTGGGCCGACCAAAATGTCCCGGGAAAAACCCTCGCGTGCGGCCGCATGCGCAACTGGGGTGCCGAAGGCCCCAACCTTTTCGCCTGCGCGCCATGGGAAAACGGCAATCCTCCCCTGGCTGGCGACACAATCGATGGCACTCCGCTCATGCATTTCACGGGAAAATCCGATAAGGGTTTCACGGTATGCAGCTGGTATAAGTCCGGTGCGTGGCTAACCTATGGCCAACGGTCTGCGGTCGTCATGTTCTGTACACAGAATTACAGTCTCGATTTCAGTTATTTCAGCGGGCCGTTCGGGGCAGGCATGTACCCCACGCTCCTTTTTTACGATCCGGCCGACCTTTCCGAGGTTGTTCAAGGTTCCAGGGATGAGTGGGACATACGGTGGTATGCCAGGAAAAACCTGGATTTCTGTTTTATTGGAGAAAAAATAGGCCCAAGAGGCGGAAATCTTAATATGGAAGACAATTATTTCTCACCCGGCGGAATGGCATATGACCGCGAACACGGCCGGTTGTATGTTGCCCAGACAATGGTCAGGACCACGGGTGAACCGCAGCCGGTCATTCATGTGTTCCGGATCGATACGACTGCCGCGTCCGGGACCGGACAGCGCGTGGATGGGAAAAGTACAGGAACGCCAGTGCTTTCTGCCTGTCCCAATCCATTTAATCCAAGCACACGCATAATGATCAGCGCTAAGCGAATAACAGACAGCCGGAAACTGCGTATTGCCATTTATACTGTTCAGGGACAGTTTGTGCAGGCGCTGCCAGCCGCTGCCTGCCGACAGCCTGCCGGATATCTTTGGAATGCTTCAAACCTTCCGAGCGGCCTCTATGTCATATGTGCAAAAATAGATGGCCGTACACTGACAAAAACCGTGACACTGCTGAAATAAGGGGCGCACATGAAATGTATTACATATATCATATCATTCCTTTTCATGTTTTCATTCTGGTGCCCTGCACAGGAACCAGCTGTTGATTGGACAAAGGAAATCGCAAAGGATAGTCTGCTTTCCAAGTCGGGCGACCAGTCCGGCATCCGGTCGCACAGTATATGCGAAACCAGCGACCACGGTTATGCAATGACCGGCCATTGCTGCTGCTCACATTGCAACGGTGATTTATATATTGTCCGTACCGACTCTGCGGGGAAAATCCTGTGGACGCAGAGATATGACGACCGGGGAAGGGACGAGGTCGGCAACTGCATACGGGAAACTTTTGACCGCGGCTTCATTATTGCCGGTGTTTCCGAAGATCCGGCCAGCAGCCGGGCAGATGGATACGTGATTAAAACCGATTCTCTGGGCGCAGTGGTCTGGGAGAAAATAGCAGGCGATACATCCTATGGCCGCCTCGAAGTCCTTTATGCTGTCCAGGAAACATTTGACCATGGTTTTATCACTGCCGGATATGCGTTCTCTAATAATAACAGCGAAGCCTATTATGTAAAATTGGATGCAAACGGCAATGTGCTATGGTCAAAAACATGCGGCGGGCCAAGGAACGATTGGGTGCGATGGATTGAACAGACAAACGACAGCGGATATATCATGTGCGGCGCTACATATTCATTCGGCGCCGGCGGGTCTGATGTGTACGTGGTCCGTACAAACGCCGCAGGAGACACGTTATGGACAAAAACATTCGGTGGCAGTGAAGTCAACGACGGTGCATATTGCGTCCGCCAGACAAACGACAATGGGTTCATCATGACAGGGCAGACCAATGATTATACCGATATCTACCTTGTCCGGCTCGATGTGCAGGGAGACCTGGTATGGGAAAAAGCCATTGGCAGCGACACCACTTCTGAATGTGGCCGTACCATACGCCAGACGCCAGACAATGGTTTTCTCATTGGCGGCCATACCGGGGTTGACACGGCAAACAGTTTTTTTGTGCGTACCGATGTTTCCGGCAATGTTTTGTGGACTAAAACGCTCGATCCTGGCGGGACCGCTCATTGCAGTTATATCCATTCGTTGCAACTCACCTTGGGCGGAGGCGTGATAGCGGCAGGATGGAGCGGATACGGAGACACACAGGCGGACCATAGGATATATCTGATAAAATTATTAGGCCTATAAGTAAACTATACTATATCAGCGGGGCGCTTCCCCTTCCCCGCTGAACCATCCTCATTTCTCTTGCGCACAGTACGCCACCCGTAATATATTATCCACTACAATTAGGGGGGTGTTATGACAAAATCAATTCTCGTTGCAGTTCTGTCCATTTTTCTCATCGCGCACATTGAGGGCGCCATCAGACTCAAACACCACTATGGCCAGACCTTTGTGGTCTTTCCGCGTGGCGCAATCACCACTGACTCATTCGTGGTCTATCGCTCGGCAACTGTCATTGATGCGGGTAACTATGCCAGCGCCACTCAGCTTGCGCGGCTGCCCTATGACTGCTACTGGAACATCTGCCTGCTGGCAGGCTATGCCTCAAAGACCTTCACTAACTTTGTTATTGATTCCATGGGCCAGTCCCTTGCAGCAGACACAGGCATGTTCGCCAATACCTCAAAACAGCACGGAACTTTTTACTATGGCGTTAGCCAGGTAACAGGCGGCAGTCCCACATTCCTTGGCAGCGCGTCTATTGTTGAAGATTCCAACGAGATTCCCGTGCCCCTATGGGTCGATGCGCGCGTGAACGCGGGAAAGATCGAGGCTGTCCATCTTTTGCAATACATGGACTTTAGCACATGGAACCCCAAGTGGCAAAGTTATGCCTATCCATACCAACTGAAAATCCCTTCTGATTACTATACAACGTCCCTCAGACCCGACAGCACAAAGAGATTCCGCTTCAGCTACCAGCTTCACGGGCTTGGAGCAGGCGGCGGCAGCAATACCCTTGGTACGGTTTCCGGCGCCGGGTGGTTCGATTTGAACGTGGTCGATGATGACGGTGACGGCCGCAGCACATGGCATTACGGATTTGCCAATAGGTGCAGGGCAAACCCTTCGGGAAGCGGCGGGGCTGACGCCATTGCTCCCGGTGACACAGTATACAATTACACGCAGTACCGGTATCTTAAAATGCTCGAATACATGCAAAGCGGCAAGGATTGGCTCATTCCGGACTCCAACAATATCTACCTCAAAGGCGGGTCCATGGGAGGCACAGGCGTCATCCAGTTCCTGTTTCAATACCCCGATCTTTTTGCCGGAGGCTTCAACAGCATTGGCATCACCAACTGGATCAATGTGGGCGATTCAGGCAGTGCGGGGTATAAAAACGGCAATGGCGTTCGCAACTGGGGACCCTGGGTCTCAAACCAACTGCCTTGGATCGATATGTACCGCAGGGAAAAAGGAGATACTACCATACCAACCTATTGGAAAGGTACGAACATTTGGGAACGGCTTTCTATGAGGGCATACTGGATCGACAGCGTGTACCTGCCAAACCTTGTTGAAAAAACGCAGACAGTCTATTACCTGGGCAAGCACAATTCCAACGACATGAATGTTGGCTGGCCCGAGAACGGCTATCCCTTCAATCTTGAAAACTCTCCGCTCTGGAAAGGCAAACTCCATCACGAGGAATGGAACGAATTCGGGGGCCACAATTCTGGCGACGGATACGGACCCGTGGCCCAAGGTGAGAATTACGCAAAGAACAAGGCGCTCTTTGCCATGCACAATGCCACGGTGGACGAGATCCAGGCAAGCAGGGACTACCGCTTTCCAAGGGGCGGCATGAACAGGCGCGTGGTATGGGACCCAGCGACAACAAAGGACTACGCCGAATCCCTGAGCGTTCAGATCAGATATACGCCCGTCATGTACCCCTTTGAGTTCTACCGTATTCCTGACCCGCGGTACGACAACACCCAGCAATGCCCCTACCCGTGCTTTCCCGGTGTGTTCACGGTTGACATTACCCCGCGGCGCGTCCAAAATTTCACGGTAACGCCCGGCCAGCAATACCACTGGTACCGCAATGGTATTGACATGGGCACAATAACAGCGCAAGCTGCGCGGCCCGGTTCCCCAGATGGCATTGTGACCATACCAAATTATGATTTCCACCAGGGCACGGTCACCTGTACAAATACCGCGACACTCACCACCCTCACGATTAAGTCAGGGGCAGGATCTATTCCTGAGGATGTTGTCTCGCCCGGGTCCATTTCAGGGCTCGAGCTCGTGTCAAACGAGCCTACAACAGAGTTCCTGGGACTGGGAAGATACTGGGCAAACTACGATTCTGTCGATCTTGTTAAACGGGATTTTAATTATATTACCCTGCGTTTTCCAGCGTCCGGCGATGATGGCAACACCGGCATGTGCACCAGGTATATACTGAGAATATCGGGTAATTCAGGCGATGTTGCGGCAAGCCCGACCATTGTCCGGTATCTGCCTGCGCCGGTTCCGGCTGGCCAGAGTGTTGAGTTCACCTTTGGCACCTATTTCCTTTCCAGCGGCACGTATTACATGGCCGTGGAAGCGTATGACGAGAACAACAACAGTTCGGGCATTTCAAACGTCATCAATACCTCTGTTACCTTCAGCGACAACGGCGGCACCATACGCATACATTACACCCAGCTCGATTCCCTGCTGGCAACGCTTGGTCCGGAGGGCCGTCTTGCCAATGCGCAGGCATTGGACCTGCCGCTCCTTGGGGTGTGGCCCAATCCTTTTAATCCGAACGCAGTCATCAGGTGCTTTGTACCCGCACGCATTGCAGGAAACGAGGTCTCGCTGGCCGTATTCGACGCACGTGGCAGGTGCGTACGGACCTTCAGCGCCCTGCAGACAGGTGTTGGCAACCGTATTGTATGGACTGGCACAAACAACGCAGGCATTGCACTTGCGTCAGGTGTATATGTGGTTAGGCTCAAGGCAGGCGATATGTCCCTTGAACGGAAAGTGACGCTACTGAAATAGCTGTTGACCAATAAAAATAAGCGCCAAATTCCAGTATTATTGCCTTTTCCAAAGAATTTGGCGCTCTTTTCTTAAAATATTGAAAGCATTGCCCGCCCTTTTTCTGTATATTATCATCAAAAGAACAAAAAAACAGAGGAGTAATTCATGACCAAACACTTGGTGGGCATAGTAATGGCCTGTTTGATTCCATATGCGGCCATGCCTGCTGAACAGGCGGCTCAGGCATCTGTAACTGTCAAACGGTACGCTTTTACAGGCGGTCATAAGGAAGAAAGCATGTGGAGCGCCCTGTACGGCGCCCAAAGCGGTAAAATCTATATAGGATTATGCACGCATGCTGAGGCGGCCCATTTCTATGAGTTCGACCCCGAGACCAGCACAATGACCCATATTGCAGACATGACCCAATTTCAGGGCGAACGTGGCAAGGGCATCAGGACAACGGGGAAAATCCACGTGCGCATGGGCGAAGACAGCGAAGGAAATATTTATTTCGGGGGCTTGTGCGAGGACACGGGCCCTGAAGCCATTGACGTGGCCAGTTATCCTGGACCGCATTGGTACCGGTACAATGTGAAAAAACAGCAGCTCGAAGACCTTGGTCTCATCAACCGCTACTGGGGGCTCCTTGGCATGATCATGGACCCCAAACATATGTGCCTGTTTGGCCTGGCAGAGGATGGTAATTTATACAAGTACGACATTAAAAAAGGCATTACCTTTGACCTTGGGCGGGTGGACGACTGGGACATTGGCCGGACAATCTTTGCCGATGATATGGGAAATGTCTATGGCTCTTTTCCTGTCAACCGCATATGGAAATACGCTGTTGACAAGGACCAGGTGGTCGATTTCCCGTTCATCAGGCTTCCGGAAGACCTGCAGGCGCTGCCCAGGACAATGTCAAACCCCATGATAGACAGAAAAACCATCTGGCGTGTGATCGAATGGGACCCGGTCAGCAGGGCGGCATACGGCATCATGGGAGCAGGCTCCTTGCTCTTCAAGTATGACCCGTACGATGGTTCTGAAGGACGCCTCACTCCCCTGATAAAACTGTGCGCTCCCCAGTACCTTGAGGCAAAGGACGCGCGCCAGACCCCGTTTGCCACACTCGCCCTGGCCATTGACCAAAAAAACCATATCCTCTATTTTGCGCCTGTCTCGCACGGCTCTTTTGACTACACGGGAATATCATGGGACGTACACGACGAGGAAAAGACCGCCGCGAAGCTTGCGGGCGGCCAGTTCGCCCCACTGTCGGTACTGGTTTCGTATAATATCGACACTGGCAAACGCCGCGATTTCGGCGCAATGAGAACCGAGGACAGCCGCATGGTATATGGCCTTGGCGGCGCCTGTTGGGGGAAAAAAGACGGCAAAATATACTTTGTCGGTGCTGTTGAGGAAAAAGACCCATCAAAAATCGCGGCAAAAGTGCAGCGAAAATATCCATTCAGCATGGCGCTGGTGTGCTTTGACCCGGTCCAGTACAAATGAGTTTTTTACCGATCACTATGCAGACAAGGGAGAAACATATGAACATATCAGGAAAATCAATCGTGTGCTCTGTTTTCAGCGTGCTCGTGCTTTCAGGCGCTGTGACTGCGCAGAAATGGGTGAATCCCAATTTTGACGCGCAACGCCTGGATTACCGCGACCTGGGATATCCTGGCGCCAATGAGATCGAAGCCGACAACAGCCCCATTACAGCGCTGCTCTCACATACAAACGGCAAAGTGTACGGCGCAACCAGCGGCGACCAATCATACCTCTTTTTCTTCGACAGGACCATAAACAAGGTGCGGCCGTTGGGAAAAATACCCGCTTCCCGTGGCGTGCACCACTGTCTTCTCGAAGGCGGGGATGGCAAAATTTTCATCGGGACCGGATTAAACATCCTTGAACAGGTCATTCTGATAAAAAATTTTCCCGGAGGCCAGCGGGCAATAGAAAACCAGTTGTGGGAAGACATTAAAGCGCCCTATAAGGCGTATGAAGGCGGTCATATTTTTGTGTACGATCCGGTTAAGGGCGATGCGCAGACATATCTGCCCGAGGACAAATGCCCTGTTGAGGACCTGGGCATACCTATGAAGGGAAATTCCATCTACGCGATGACATGGAACAAAGACCGCACAAAAATCGTTGGCATTACCTATCCTGACGCCCATTTCTTCATGTATGATTTGAAAATAAAAAAAGCGAAAGATTATGGAAAGTTGCTTTCCGTAAAAGTGTATTCCGGACCGGAACGGACATGGAGGAGCGTTCCCCGGGCGCTGGTATGCGCTAAAAACGGGAACATATACACATCCGGCGACCATGGGTTAATGGTATACTATGACCAGGGAAAAGACGCCCTCGTAAAAACATCCATGCGTATTCCCGGCGAGTATTACGAGACGTGGAACTACTATGGATATCCCGTGATCGAACAGCTGATAGAGGACGTTTCAGGTATGATTTTCGGAAGCACCAGCGATGGTTTTATTTTTTCCATGGACCCCTCCGAAGAAAAAATCGTAACCCTTGGCAAACCAAGGCTAAGCAGGCGCGTCCGCGCCATGACAAGGGGTAACGACAACCGTCTCTACATGATATGCGGAGAGTTCCAGGAACCATGCAAGATGTACTCGTACGATATGTCCGGCAAGGAAGGGTTTTTCGATATGGGCGTTCTCGGGGTCGACCGGAGCCCCTATTACGCCAAACGGCCCTACCAGTTCGACGCCATGGCCGTTGGCATCGACGGGTCAATATTCATCGGAGAAAGCGAGCGTAGGGCAAAGCTCTTTATTTATATTCCTGGAGCCAGGGTGTATGACGGTATATTGAATCCGAACAACCCCCGGTACAATCCCGAGTAAAAGACCGTGTATATGAACCGTTGTATCGTGCTACTCGTCTTCTTGACGCTGCTCGTTCCCGGGTGCCTGTCGAAAGACCGCAAAATCTGCAACCTTAAAATCGCCCATGGTCTTACCAGCGATCATCCTATCCACCAAGCCATGATCTATCTGGCCAAACGCGCCCTTGAAAAGTCGGACAGCACACTCATCATCGACATCTATCCCAGCGAGCAATTGGGAAATGAAAAAGACTGTATAGAACAGCTCCAGTTTGGCATATTGTCTATGACCAAGGTCTCCAGCTCGCCCCTCGAAAGCTTTGTGCCAAAAATGAAGGTCTTTGCGCTGCCATTTCTCTTCCGTAATGCGGAACACAAATGGAAGGTCTTAAATGGCCACATCGGACGGGAATTGCTGCTGGCGTGCGAGCCCAAAGGCGTGCGCGGTCTATGTTATTATGACGCAGGCGCCCGCAGTTTTTATACCAAATCAAAGCCCATTCTGCGCCCGGACGATCTCAAAGGGCTCAAGATCCGCACCCAGCAAAGTCCTATGGCCATTGAAATAATCAAAGTACTGGGAGGGTCGGCCACGCCCATCCCATGGGGTGAACTCTATACCGCGTTGCAGCAAGGGGTGGTCGATGGCGCGGAAAATAACGAACCAAGTCTATACACCTCAATGCATTATGAGGTCGCGAAAGAGTATAGCCTGGACGAGCACACCATGGTGCCCGACATCCTGCTTATCAGCACAATCCAATGGGAAAACCTGAGCGATTTTCACAAACGCGTTTTACAGGAAGCCGCGGATGAGTCCGTGGTCTATCAACGGACGCTCTGGGCCGCATTTGTGGAAAAAGCCATGGCTGAAATGAAGGCCAAGGGGTTGCATGTCTATTACCCGGACAAGGCCCCTTTTATGGAACAGGCCAAAAAGATGTACAAAACATTTGAAGGCACGGAAATCGGCGACCTGGCAAAAAGAATCCAGGAGGTTGAATAGGTGTGGAAACCCATTAAAAAAACGCTCGATCGTTTTTTAGAGGCCTTGGTTGCGTTAGCCATGGCCGTCCTCACCATCGATGTACTCTGGCAAGTCATCACCCGCTTCATCCTGAAAAATCCGAGCAGCTGGACCGAGGAACTGGCCACCAATATGATGATCTGGGTGGGACTGCTCGGGGCCTCCGTGGCGTTGAAGTACCAGGCCCACCTTGGCATCGATTATTTCGTCAATAAACTTGGCGAAAAGAAACGGCTGTGGACCGAGGTCATTGCCTATCTATCAATATCTTTATTCGCGGTTTTTGTGATGATTCTCGGTGGATTACACATGGTAGTCATCACCTTTCGGTTCGGACAGCTGACGCCGGCCCTTGGAATTCCCGCTGGTTACGTGTATCTCGCGGTCCCGGTGTCAGGGATCTTTCTCGCCATCTACGCCATTGAATTTCTTATTGAGACGCTGCTAAAACTTAAAAATTACGGTACTCGTCAGAATGCGGCATTGATTAAAAACGGGTAATGGAAAACATGGATTTGCCTCTCATTGTTTTGGTTGTCAGTTTCCTGCTGCTGTTAATGGCGAACATACCCATTGCGTTCGCGATCGGCATTTCCTCGCTGTTCACTCTCTATGCAATTGGCGGCTTGCCGGAATGGTTAACAATGGCGCACCAGATCGCCACGGGAATAGACAGCTTTGCGCTGCTCGCGATCCCTTTTTTCATTCTTGCCGGACAATTGATGGGCCAGGGCGGCATAGCCCGGCGTTTAATCGACCTCGCCAATGTACCCATGGGCCGTTTTCCCGGCGGCCTGGCGCTCGTGAACATTGTGACATGCATGCTGTTTGGCGCAATTTCAGGGTCAGCCGTTGCCGCGGTTTCCAGCGTTGGCGGGTTCATGATCCCATTGATGAACAAGGAAGGATATCATCGCGATTTCAACGCCGCGGTCAGCATCACCGCTGCCACAACAGGTTTGCTGATCCCGCCGAGCAATGTGATGATTGTTTATTCATTAGCAACCGGTGGCATTGTATCGGTCGCGGCCATCTTCATGGCGGGTATTATTCCCGGTATTTTGGTAGGACTGGGCCTCATGGTTGTCGCCGCTATCTTCTCGGTACGGCATAAATATGGCAAGGGCGCCACGTTTAGCTTTCAAGAAGGCGTAAAAAGGTTTTTCATCGCGATTCCGGCTTTACTGCTCATTGTCATCGTGCTTGGCGGCATTTTGAGCGGTTTTTTCACCGCGACCGAAGCGTCCGCGGTCGCCGTAATATACGCCTTTTTGTTGTCCGTATTTGTCTATCGAGAGGTAAAACTCAATCATGTGCCCGCTATTTTTCTGCAGGCAGGCATCACCACTGCGGTGGTCTTTCTGCTCATTGGCACGTCCATGGCCATGTCCTATGTTCTTGCGCATGAAAATATCCCTCAAACCATCAGCGCGGCGCTGCTCGGCGTCTCCAACAATCCCATTATAATTTTACTGATCATCAACCTGATGCTGCTGTTTGTCGGCACATTCATGGACATGACACCCGCGGTCCTTATTTTCACGCCGATCTTTTTACCGGTCATAAAAACGCTGGGGATAAACCCGATTCACTTCGGCATCATCATAATCACTAATTTATGCATCGGCATCTGCACCCCGCCGGTTGGCTCCTGTTTATTTGTCGGATGCGGAATAGCCAAAACCACCATCACCGATGTGCTGCGATACATTATGCCGTTTTTCCTGGCCATGGTCATTGTATTGTTCATTATTACGTATGTTCCCTGGTTGTCTCTGGCGCTGCCAAAGGCATTGCATTTGTTCTAACCTGTTTTTTGGTCATTGATAATCGCCGGGACTGCGGTTGAACCGCTTTTTAAACCGCTTATAAAAATTCGCTATGTCGTTAAAACCGATCATTTCGCACACATCGATGATTTTGTGCTTTTTATTGCTCAATAACATCTGCGCTTCAAGCAAACGCAACTCCATCTGATATGCCTTTGGGCTCATGCCGAAAAAAACCCTGAATTTTGAAATAAAATATTTATAACTGACATAACATTCCTTGGCAAGCTTCCTGAAATCAATCTTCCGGTAGAAGTTCTTCTGTATATAATTCCGCGCCTCTTCGAAAAAGGTGAGATAATATTCTTTCATAGTATTGGTTGGAAGCACCGGTACAGGATAAAAACGCACGGCAAGGGCGGATTTGATATTCAAATAACTCACCGGTTCCGCATAAAACCTGAACAGTTTTCCCGGCGTGGAGATGAATGAAACAAGTTGCTGCGCCCGCCCATCCATCTCCTCGAAATTGAAAAGGGTTGGTCTGGTCTTTATCGACAGTCTTTTAATAAACAGCGGCTTGGTATATACATAAAAAGAGAGGTGCGACGCGTGCTTTCCGAAAATAGGTTGCGGATCACTGTACTGCACAATAACGGTCCCGTTCACTGTGATGGTAAATTGGGCCCCGATCCGTTGTATCTGCACATGCGTCCCTGTTTTCCGGTTTTTTATCTTGGTTTTACCTGAGCAAACCACTACTGATCTGCGTGTAAACGCATAAGCCGCCGTTTCCGCGATTTGCAAGTCAAAATAATAAGCTGGATCGCAAAGCCTGCGGCCGCCTCCGGCAAGAGGGTGGTCAAAGGCTATGGTCACATCATTTCCATATAAGTCCGTAAACAGAATATCAACCTCAATGTCCTGATCCGGTAAATTGACCTGCTTATTAAGTAGGACGAGAGGGGTTGATATGCTGTCTGAATCAGCCCGTTCAAGGACAATGTAATCGTTCCGGTAATACACATGGGCCCGGCAGGGAATAAACATGGGTTGTGTCTGTACATTAACGGAAGACGGTGGATAGAAATTGAATACAGTGTCCCAGTCAGGGCCTTTTTGGGCCGCGGTTTCCCTGATATAATCCATCTTTTTCCGGTAGGTGAAAAGGTCCGTGTCACGGTATTCTTCCTGCATAAGATTCAGTATGGGCTGGGAAACAATGGCGTCTTCGTTTATGAAATTCAGCATTTCAAGAAAATATAAATTATATGAAACTATTTTAAATTCGTCGTTGAGCATGACAACCGGGGCGTTTTCGCTCCGGTAAAGCGTAAGAAACTTTTTTGTCAATGGTGCGCCAAATGTCTGCGGAATCAGCGTAACCAACGAGTATCGTTTATGACGGACGGAGAACCAATGGGAATGAGAAAAAAGGAACATTCCCGCATCTTCCACCATGTCGGGGTGGCGTATTTGCACATAGAGCTCTGGAGAGCAGGCGGCAACATCCCATTTCCCTGGATCAAGATGACGTTCAGCGTCGAAACTTATTGGGATAAGAAGATCTTGAAGCGTTTTTCCCTTAATCTCATTCTCTTGGAATTTTATTATTCCAACCGGCAGTGAAACGACATCGCGTACAACGCCCCTCTTATCAACAATAAACTGAATAAGCGCAGGACTCTGCGGCAAACCGAACTTGTTCTTACTTGCCAAGCTTTTTCCCGGTTTATTCTTTGTAAGCGACGACCTCGACTTCTACAAGCGCTCCAAAAGGCATCTTTGCCTGAACCGTTGTTCTGACCGGCGGCGGGTCAGCCGTAAAATACGAACCATATACCTTATTGAATTCTGGATAATCGTTGAGGTCCGATAAAAAAGCCGTTACCTTAACGACGTCCGGCATCGCCATGCCCGATGATTCAAGTATCGCTTTGATACTTTCAAAAACCCGTTTTGTCTGGTCTACGATAGTGGCTTCAACCAACGTGTTGGTCTGCGGGTCAAGCGCAATGACACCCTGGACATACAGCGTATTACCCGCCTTTATTCCCTGTGAATACCGTGCAACCGGCACTGGCGCCTTGTTTGTTTTAACAGCTGTTTTACCCATGTTTTTCACCGCGTTACCTGAGGTTGGAATATTACCTTGATTGCCTCTCCAGACATAAATTTATTAAAACCTTCGGCCCATCTTTCCAAAGGCAATATATGGGTAATGAGCGGAAGAGCCTTGATTTTACCCAGCGAAGCCAGTTTTATCGCCTCTGCCCATGCTGTATATTTCTGACTAAATGAACCCGTCGCCTTAATTTCCTTGTAGACAAACTGGTCCACATCAATATGGACCGGTGAACCAAATATTCCTATTTGAGTGTATTTTCCCTGTTTGCGCAACAACTTTAACCCAAATTGCAAAGCCGACTGCTTTCCCGAACACTCCAGGAACACATCAATTTCCCCCTCTTTTATTGCATCCTTAAAATTATCACTATCGATGTTCACGGTTATATCCGCTCCAAGCTGCTTTGCCAGTTCCAGCCGCCCGATATCCTGGTTTTTCCCTGCCACTAGTACCTGCGCCCCATTTGCCTTTGCATATTGAAGCGAAAACAAACCCATGGGCCCCGGACCTGTAATAAGAACTTTCTCTCCTGCATTTATGCCTGTCAATTCCTGTACTGCATGGTAGGCGCACGCTGACGGGTCTGATAATGCTCCTGTATGAAAATCCACATTTTCAGGCAGAAGATGGACCCTCTCTTCCGGGACAACACAGAACTCGGCAAACGCTCCGTCAAAAGCATATCCTGTTGCCAGCCTCTCTGAACATAGGTTATAGTTCCCTGTCCTGCAATATCTGCAGTGGCCGCAAACAAATCGTGAGTTTTCAGCCGTCACCCTGTCTCCCTTTTTCCATCGGGTGACTTTTTCTCCGGTTTCGACTATCACGCCGCTAAATTCATGTCCTATGGTAAAAGGAGGGCGCATTGGAATTTGAATGTCCCCTTTATAGATGTGCAGGTCAGAGCCGCAGATGCCCGCGGATTCCACACGTATCTTGACTTCTGTATTGCCGGTACGCGGTTCAGGCACGTCTCTCAGCTCGATATTCCCTTCACCAAGCGCATATTTTACAACAGCTCTCATAGTGGTATATCCTCCATCAATAATATACTTTAATCCCGCATTCTATTAAAAGAGAGGTAGCAGGATAATGATAATGTGGAATATTTACTATTGAAATTTCGAATAAATACCCCCATTTTCCATAATTTTTCGATGTATATTTATAGAAGGCCTGACCAATTTGATCGATTAATCAAATCCTTGGGGGGTATATGAAAATAACCACATTATTGCCGGGTATTTGTTTTGGGATAGTCTCCTTTTCTATCTTTGCGCAACAAGATTCAAACAACACCCTTTTTCCCTGTCATTTTACCTACGAAGGCGCATTTCTTCTAGATGCAGGACCAACAGTAGATGCAGATGGCAAATGGAATTATGGCGGAGAGGCATTTGCTTACTATCGTGAAGGCGACCCCGATGGGCCGAACGACGGCTATCCCGGGTCTTTGTTCGGGTCTGGATTTGAAGAGAACGATTATCTTGCAGAAGTAAGCATACCCGCTCCTGTTATTTCACCGACAAAAAGTCTTGCCGATCTTCCTAAAACAACTCCCTTGCAGGGATTTGCCAACCCATTCGCAAGCCTTCCAGGCTACCAAAGAATAGGGATAGGAGGCCTTCTCTGTTTACCAGCGCAAGGGCAACAGGATTCCGCCAAGCTATACGCGAATCTCTGCGATGACTATAAGTCCCTTCCCAATGCAGTGACCATGTCGTGGATGGACCTTGATTTGTCCAACCCGAACATTGCCGGGTTTTGGCGCGCAGGCAGGAGTATTGAATGGAACATAGGGCGATATATGTTTGAGATTCCCAAATCCTGGGCTGATGTAAATACTCCGGGCAGAATCCTCGCTTCCGGAAGAATGCGAAACTGGGGAGGCATGGGGCCCAACCTTTTTGCCTATGCGCCATGGAACGAGAACAATCCGCCTGTATCCGGCGATACGCTGGACAGTGTCACAACGTTACTTGAATATGGTACAAGTGAACAGGAAGAAGACCGGGGATTTTCGATCTGCAGCTGGTACAGAGGTGGCGCCTGGATCACTGTTGGCAACAGGTCAGCTATTATTATATATGCGCAACAAAATTACAGCCTGGACTGGAGCTACTTTTCCGGCCCCTTTGGCGCGGGCCGGTATCCAAGCCTGCTTTTTTACGATCCAGCAGATGTGGCTGATGTGGTGCAGGGCCGGAAGCAGTCATTTGGACCAAAATGGTACGCACGGAAAAACCTGGATATATTTTTCTTTGGTAAGAAAAAAGCGGTTGGCGGAAACAAAAGCATGGATGATGGATTTTTTCAGCCAGGTGGAATAGCGTATGACCGTGAAAGGGGCATAGTATATGTGGCACAGACACATGTATCCAGCAATGCGTTTAAACCGATCATACATGTATTCCGCATCGATACGATGGTAACAGCGCGTGCGGAAACAACCCATCCTGTTGAAGTACGCACTTTTGATCTTACCACATTCCCCAATCCTTTCAATGCGCAAGTAACTATTGCGCTATGGCCCGTATCATTCGGCCGTATGCCGCAAAAAGAAAACATCGTTTTGGACATCCATGATATTCGTGGAATACATGTAACCAGTATTCACTCTTTACCGGACAAACCATACAAATTTACTTGGGACGCAGGGGTGTATCCGAGTGGGACATATCTTGTGCGGGCAAAAATCGGGAAATCGGTGGTTGTAAAAGCGGTTACGCTGCTTAAATAGGGGGAAAAATGAAGACCTATATACTTGTTTTTTCCATGTGTCTTTTTGGGGCCATCAATATTTCTTCCCAGACCCCAAACATATCCTGGTCAAAATATTTTAAAAAAGATTCGCTTCATAACGATAAAACCGGCGACCAAAACGACATACGATCGCATTATGTTGTCGAAACAAGCGATAAAGGATTTGCCATAACCGGCCATTGTTGCTGCGCGCATTGCAATGGAGACCTTTTTATCATGAAAACAGATACAAACGGCGCTATACTATGGTCGCAAAGATATGATGACAACAACAGGGACGAAGTCGCGAATTGCATTCAGCAAACAGCCGATGGAGGTTATATTGTCGCGGGCGGTTCACAGGGAAATTATGATTGCCATATGCTTCTTGTTCGGACCGATTTGACGGGAAATGAGCTGTGGAGGAAAACGGTCGGCATAAGCGGCGATTTCTATTATTCGGGTACTGCCTATTCGGTCCGGGAGACAGTGGATAGCGGGTTCATTATAGTTGGATACACCTATCCATCAGATGGATCCAGTGACGTATACCTTCTTCGCTTGAGCTCTAATGGAGATAGCATATGGGCAAAAACTATCGGGGGCCCGGAAAATGAATGGGGGCATTGCGTGCAGCAAACCCGTGACAATGGGTTCATTATCTGTGGTGTGGCTCATTCCTCCGGCGCTACGGAAGAAAAAATATATCTTATACGTACCGGCCCATCGGGAGATACGCTGTGGACAAGGACGTTTGGAAAACCGAACATGTATAGCGGCGGTTATTATATAGAAGAGACGGCAGATGATGGATATGTGATAACCGGATATACCAACGATTATCAGGACATGTATCTTGTCCGTACTGATATGAACGGGAATCTCTTGTGGTCCAGGACGATTGGGGAGAACGACGATTCAACCGAATGGGGAAGAGTAGTGAAGGAAACGGCTGACAACGGATTTCTCATCGGAGGGCTTATCGGAATAAACCGTCCGTCGGCGTATCTGGTCCGTACTGATTCATTGGGAAACGTCGTATGGACAAAAACATGTGACAATACACATAGGTCCCTTGTTATGGGCATGGACCTGACATCAGACGGAGGAATAGCCATCACCACGCGGGTTCACGAAGGTGCTACTGCAGAAAGTGGATTTGAATTGATTAAACTAAAATGATGGGCCTACAACGCCTCTAGTGCAAATCCATAGCGCGCTTCTTTGGATGAGTGTCTGAAAACCCCGGTTCTGAAACGACTTTTCCTCGTGGCCTAATGCGTTGTAGCATATCCGCGCATTTTTATACGATTTGACCCACATAATAGGATGTCTTCTTTTCTCCCAATCAGCTTCAACCAACGTAGTGAAGGGACTGCACATCTTGGAGTACATATACAGTTCGTCGTACATAACAAAATCTTCCAGCCCTTTTGTAATGGCATGGGCTTTGTCCTTTATAATCATCGTATGGTTTTGCACTGGTGCATGGGATGATGCGCCCCAAACCCATCGCGCCCCCAATATCTCTGAAAACTCATCCCAATTGTCAAAACAGATGGTTGCGGTATGCAGACCAAGGAGCCCTCTTTCTATGGCGAAAAAATCAATCAGATTGTTCTTCGCGGCATCCGAGAGGAGACAATAAGAAGATGGGAACCATTCATCGTAATACCTACTGTTCTTCTCCTTTGTTAACGCAAATTTCATACAATTCAGAGTAATCAGGTCGAACTCCATTAATTGTTTTTTATCAAGAATCTTCAAGTCTTCGTCGATTTCTGACGTTATCCCGACCTTTTCCAGAATAGTGGAAAGGATAATGGATGTCTCCCGGAAATCATGCGCGCCGCCGCCGGAAAGAATCAGGTTCTTCATGACATACTCAATGTGTCAACTCGAATAAATTGGGCAATTTATATTTGAATATTTTTTCAATGCCTTTTTGGACTGCGGCGACGATTTTATCGACATCGCGTTCGGTCATATCCGGATGAAGCCCGAACCCAAAACTTCTCTTGAGGATATCCAGGGTATTAGGACACATGTCCCGGCTGTACTGGACCGGACTTTCCCAATCCAATATTTTCCACGGATACCCTTTTCCATTGACCGATTTTTTCTTTAAGATAAAATCCCAGTAATAATAAATATGCCAATCCTTGGCTTTGTTGGAAAAAGAACTCGGGATTCCCGTGGCTCGTGAAAATTTATTGGCCAATGCAACTTTTGAGGCAATCATGCTTATGCCACTTCCTGCATCGCCTTCGGGATCGTGGGAGGGGACTGGATAAAAGCCTTCCCCCATAAATTTGCTCAGCTTTTTCGCTGCCATTTTTCGTACTCTCCGTAGGTCGGCAATGATCCCTCCAAGGCGGTCGGCCTGGGCGGAAGCCACAGCGCCCGTGATCTCGCTCATCCTGAAATTCACCCCGGGTATTGTCGTATGATGAAACAATCCCTTCCTTCTGAATGCCTGGGCTGAATCATGGTAGCAGCCGGCGCGTTTATAGAGAACAGGATCGTTCGTCAATAAGCATCCGCCTTCTCCCGAAGAAATTATTTTATGCCACTGCAGGCTGTAACATCCGATATGCCCGATTGTTCCCAGTATCTTCCCCTTATACGACGCGCCAACAGCCTGTGCGGTGTCCTCGATAACCATGAGATTATATTCAGATGCCAGTTTCATAATCGAATCCATATCGCAGGGAAAACCGATCATATGGACCGGAATAATCGCCTTAGTCCTGGGTGTAATTTTTCTTTTAATGTCGAACACGTCTATGGTATGCGTCTCATCGATTTCCGCTATAACCGGGACCGCCCCAATAGCGACAACCGCGGCCGCTGTCGCTACAAAGGTGTATCCTGGGATAATGACTTCGTCTTGGGGGCCAACCCCAATTGCCGCAAGGGCGCTGACAAGGGCGCCGGTGCAACTGCTGGTTGCCAGGACGTAACGCGCACCCGTATAAGACTTCATTTTTTTTTCAAACTCATCAACTGCATGGCAGTGCATCTTTCCGCCATAATAACGAAACCACGAACCAGAGGCTACTATCTTTTTTGCATTAGCGACTTCTTTCTTCCCGTAACGGTACATGGCATTACTCCTTTCAAAACAATGATTTAATTGTTCATCTTAGCAGCGTAACCGGCCTTGAAATTGCCTTGTTCCCAACCCGGATCCTTATCATATAAACCCCGCTCGACAGTTCTGCCGTATCCCATACCAGACCGGCTGACAGCTGTTTACCAGTAGCTGAGAACTTCTGGATTTGTTTTCCATAAATATTATAAATACTTAATTCCAACTTCTGGCCGCCCACTATTTGCCAGGCAGCGGGTGATCTAAGTGGCCCGCATACCGTTATCTTTGTGCTTGGATTGAACGGATTCGGATGTACTTCCAGATCGAACGCCTTTTCCTGGTCTGACGTATTTCCGACAATAGAGCTTGATGATTTCCTCAAGAATATCGGGTTCGACAGTCCGCGCACGGTAACGTTGTCTGTCAGGTTCTTTGCTTCAATCTCAACCCGCATATACGCGACGGAATCTACGGGAACCCGGAAGATTGAATCAAGATCAACACGGTTTGGATACAGTTCGGCCAATATTGCGCCGTTGCTTATCACTCTGACAGTATCCAGTTGTGGGACGTTCTTGTTGAGCGAACGGGCATAGGCTGTATCAACGGCAGCTTCAAGCCGAACCTCGGCATAATCTTCGGTCACTAAAACCGTGCTTCCCATCATTGAATCTCCAACTGTAACGTTCATGTTTATGGCGAACATCGCTCCGTTACCAGCAGTCATATAAAATCGACCGGCGAATAAAGCTTCCCAGTATGCCTCATACGTGACCGAATCACTTAAAATATAAACACGGTTTGCTCCTCTGTTATAAAAAGTGCTGCTGTGAAAATCCGTGCCCGATAAAGCATAAAACCTGTATCCCAGTTGAAGTATTTGGTCCCACCATCCACCCACCCGCCATATAAACCGTGATTGTAACCACTCCAGGCCATTACCGCCATTGTATGCCTCAAAGCCTTTCAACCCTTCCTGGACAAGCTGGACCAGCGTATCAAAGCCCCATAAACGGAAACTATATGTCGCGGAATCGACATATACAGGAGGGCCGGGATGGGCCGCTGAAATCCATGCTCCCATGGAATCGGCCCAGTGGCAAAAATATTTTTCACTAGTCCAATCATAAAAGTTTCCGCTAGGCCAACTTGCTGGCAGCGGCCCAGGAGGATAGATGTGGCCGAGAATGAAATGAGTATAAATATGATATTCTATTCCAATATCACAGTGGAAGTCCTTGCTTCCATAAAGAAGGTTTGCGGAATCGATATTTCCATTAAGATATTCTCCATAAAGGGGGTTAATAGCAGTATCCGACCATCTATGGTCAGTAATAAGCTGATAGTTATACCCAATCGCTTTGCTAGCTGCCGCATCCCCCAAGGCGGTGCCTCCCCCCTCAAGGGGGCTCGCATGTTTGTGCATGTCGGACTTTATCCATCTGCCTGCCGGGATGGCAGATAAAAAAGAAAACGATAGTATGACAATCATTATAATCTGTCGAGTAGGCGTGTTGAGTAGACCGGGCAGTTGCCTGCCCAGCCCCTCGCGGAACCGTACGAGCAGCTTTCCCGCATACGGCTCTTCATTCGGTCTTCGGGGTTTTGTATTCATGCTTGAAACGGACATAGGTTCCTC
>Ga0208373_1000963_pt1 | contig 42493 bp, 40 predicted proteins | sample RifOxyC2_FD_184036 | JGI IMG/M metagenome (GOLD analysis project Ga0208373, IMG submission 184036) | Soil microbial communities from Rifle, Colorado - Rifle Oxygen_injection C2 (SPAdes) | ecosystem: Environmental > Terrestrial > Deep subsurface > Rock core/Sediment | place: Rifle, Colorado...
AAAAATTCCTTCCCCCAGACCCCCTTCCTTTTTGCCCGCCTGCTGGAAACCCCCAGCGGATTTTTCGGGCGGCGTGGCCGAAAGAAAAAGAATAGTCGCCCTTGCCCCACCCTTCCCGTGCGCGGGCGACAAAGTGGAACTCCCTTTTGTTTGGACAAGTATTTTGAAATTTGGTATCATTGTAATTGATGAAAGTAAAAGGATACTTTTTAACCTATACAATATAATGGTATATCTTACTGAAACCTATGTCAAATAATAATCAAGGTTCAAAAATAGCCAAAAACTTGAAGAAAATCCGGCAGGATAAGGGCATTTCCCAAGATCGCCTGTCCAAGCTGGCGGACTTATCGCTTAATACCGTTGTTACGGTAGAATCAGGCGTGAATCCCAATCCTACCATTGAGACACTGACCAAAATCGCTAAGGCATTAGAAGTCGGGGTTGATGATCTGCTTAAATAAACTTATGCAACAAACGAAAAACTTACTCACAATTAAAGAAGCGAGCCAGTGGGCGAGCGATTTTCTAAAGCGTGATGTTAGCGAGTCCAACATCTCGTATTTGGTGCAATACGGGAAAGTCAAAAAACACAACGGCGGCAGTTCTGTTTTTGTTGATTTGAATGATCTAAAAAGTTACTACGACTCGTATCGAGGCCAGCGAGAAGTTGATTGGAAAAAGAAGCTCGGCAATGACCTGAATTGGGCATTGTCTTTCGACCATCTTCGGGAAGTGGACACGACAAAACATGTCCATCGCTTACATCCCTACAAAGGCAAGTTTATTCCACAACTTGTTCAATACTTTATTGACAATCATACAGACGATTTCAAGAAAGATATTTATTTTAAGGCCGGCGATATAATTCTTGATCCGTTTTCTGGTTCGGGCACAACACTTGTTCAAGCGCATGAAATGGGGATGCACACCATCGGCATTGATATTTCTCATTTCAATTGCATGATTACGGAAACAAAATTGCTTCCTTACGATCTTGCTTTGCTTGACGATGAAGTAAAAAAGATAAAGCAAACAATCATAAACTATGAGGCGGATAGCAAAATCAATGCTTTTGAAGATGAGTTGTTGGCTCGCATGGCAGATTTCAATAATCAATATTTCCCAAGTCCAGAGTTCAAGTACAAAGTCCAAAGAGGACAAATCAATGAGAATAAATATGCCGTAGAAAAAGAAAAGGAATTTCTAAAAATTTATAACGCTCTTGTTAAAAAATATGGCATCGAGCTAAATCATTCCGCCGGTAAAACTTTCTTAGATAAGTGGTATATCAAAAATGTCCGCAAAGAAATTGACTTTGCATTTGAACAGGTTAAAAAAATCAAAGATGTTAAGAATAAAAAGATTTTAGCGGTAATTTTGAGCCGAACAATCAGGTCGTGCCGTGCAACGACACATTCGGATTTGGCTACTCTCAAAGAACCGCAGATAACGACTTATTATTGCTGGAAACACAAAAAGATTTGCAAGCCACTTTTCTCAATAAAGGAGTGGTTTGATCGTTACGCGGTTGATACAGTATATCGGCTCAAAACCTTTGCAAAACTAAAAACAAAATCGCATTATGCAGTTCTTCCGGCGGACTCCCGAACGGTTGATATTTTTAAGGAAGTAGAAAAAAGAAATAAAAAATTCCACGAGATTTTAAAGAAACAAAAAATCAATGGCATTTTTTCTTCGCCGCCTTATGTCGGCCAAATTGATTATCACGAACAACACGCTTACGCTTATGATCTTTTCGGATTTGAGCGCAGAGATGAACTTGAGATAGGGCCACTTTACAAGGGGCAAGGCGCGGACGCGCGAGCCTCTTATGTTGAGGGAATTTCAAAAGTTCTACTCAATTGTCGGAAATTTTTGACTGATGATTTCGATGTATTTCTCGTTGCTAACGATAAGTATAATCTTTATCCGACAATTGCCGAGCAAGTTGGAATGAAAATTGTAAATCAATTTAGGCGGCCAGTATTAAATAGGACAGAACGAGATAAGTCGCCCTATTCAGAGATAATCTTTCACTTAAAAAACGAAAAATAATATGGCACTTACAACACAACAAAGTAAACAGATTAAAGAGTATTTGGTAGGGAAAATCCGTCAAAAGTTGGCGACCTATGATCCGGAAACGAACTCAATGCCATTTCATTTTCGTTTGCTCGGCAAAGATAGAATGGCGTTATTTTCTTTTATTCAATCAGTGAATACAATACTCGGTACATCAATTTTTGAGCAGGTTGGCAAAATAATTGCCGAGCCACAAGCAAAACGCGCAATCGGACAATATAAAGAATTTGAAGGATTTATCAGCAGTGAAGCGGTTTTGAAAATTGATGGCATAATGCGTGAGTTGCGCTCGGCTTCACGAACTCCAGACAAAGAAAAAGAAACAAAAGAAGTGTTGGCTGTTGCCAGCAAGGGCGAGATGGGGAAGAAACTTAAAAAGCGCGTTGATCTTTTTGTTGAGATGAAAGACGGAATAGAGTATTACTTTGAGATTAAAACCGCAAAACCCAACATCAATGAATTTACCGGCATCAAAAAACAAATGCTCGATTGGATTGCAATGCGTGGCAGTGAAAAACCGAAAGCAAATGTCAAAACCATTGTTGCTATTCCATATAATCCATACGAGCCGAAGCCGTATGAGCGATGGACATTGCAAGGATTATTTGATTTACGCCAAGAGGTTTTAGTTGGACCTGAATTTTGGGATTTACTCGGTGGGAAAAATACTTACGAAGATTTGCTGAAAGTTTTTGAACAGGCGGGGTTGGAGCTTTACGACGAGATAGAAAAGAAAATGAAAAGTTTGAATTCTAAGCATGAGACACCTAATTAACAATGACGGTACTCCCTTTGAATCAGCCGAACTTCAAACTTTACGCGGTGAACTGGACGCTTTAGATGACGATGGGCGTACCGAATACCGAAATCAAAACGCCTCGGCTATCGCTCAACACGAAGCCGTAAAGTTTTTGATCGTTTCCGGCCCCGGAACGGGCAAAAGCCACTTGTTTTTGGATAGGATTAACCATTGGTATCAGCAAGACGCACAAGCGAAGGTATTTGTAACAAGTTTCGTGAGAAAATTGGTCGCGGATTTGCAAAACGATATTGACGGCGATACTCAACTAACCGATGAGCAGAAAAGCGATATTACCGCGTCAACATTACATAAATTTGCTCGCAGTATTGTTGAACAAAATCACGGCACAGCTCAATGGCGTTTCCTGCCGCACTTCCGGATAATAGGGCAATTTTGGAAAGATGTTGTGTGGTGCGATGTCTTGGCTTTTCATCCGGAGTTGGATAGTGGTGTTTACACTTGGAAAAAATTTGAGGAGCAGTTGCACAACGCCGATTTTGATGAATCCGCAGATTGGCAGGGTTTGAAAGAAACTTATTTTAAGTTATGCCAATTTTACAATGCTGCTGGCTTTGCTGATTTAATTTTACGCGCCAAAGATGCGTTAGTGGAAAACACCGCACTCAACGAAAGCAATTATTTTATTACTGATGAGTATCAGGACTTTAACTCTGCCGAGGACGCACTGATAAATCAATTGGTGAACGAGCCAAAGGGTCTGCTTGTTGCTGGCGATGATGAACAGGTGCTCTACGAAAAGTTAAAATCTGGAAAACCGACTTTGATACGGAATCTTTATCAGAATAACGACTACGCAAATGGAATGTTGCCATTTTGCGGCAGGAGCAGTTTTCATATTACAAAATCGGCGGGACATTTTATCCAACAAAACCGAGAGGCGGAATGTATCGAAAAAATCTATCTGCCAATTAAAGCGGCTGATGACAAACCTAAGGTGCAAATTATTGCTTGTGCAACTGCTCCTACTGCCGTTGACTACATAGAAAAGTTTGTGGCAGATAACAAAACAGCAATTGACGAGCGAAAAGCCAAATTGACCGAGGGAGAGGAAAAGGACGCTTTCCTGCTTATATTGACTCCCGCAAAAGAAGTTAATTTTTACGGAGAATCAAAAGAGAAAATCGCGAGCATCGCAGCAGAGTACCAAGCAGAAAACCGCTATTTTTCAGAGGACTACTACAAGATTTTGAGTTATTACTCTCTTGCCAATAATCCTCAAAATAATTTCACTTTTCGAAAAGTTTTGCATTACGAAAACATCGCGGAAGTGAGGGCACATGAATTGATTGAAAGTGTCATGCAAAATAATCAAAACTTTTGCGATCTTGAATCCGAAGAAACTAGAAGTGCGATACAAAAATGCAATGAGATTAAAACCATTTTGGAAGCAGATAATCAAACGATAGAGCAAAAAATAGAAAGCATTGCTCGTCATATTGCCGTAGCGGATCAAAACCGACTCAAAGAAGATATTGAAAGAAAATCCATCAACCAAGAAGAAGTGGCGGAAATCGAACATCAAGAAGAGGAAGAAGCAGAATTAGAAGAAATTGAGGTAAGAAAGATGGGTGCTGTTGAATTGATGACAATAGTGGGATCAAAAGGGTTGTCAGCCGACCATGTGATCATCATTGGTTTTGATAACGTAAATATGAGTTGGATAACAAAAAATGCGTTTTATGTTGCAATGACTCGCGCTAGAAAAAGTTTACACATCCTTACCGCGTTAAAGTCGGGTGGCGCAAGACAGGCACATGATTTTTTGGAGCAATTGTCAGATGAGCACGCTGAACACTACAGCTACAAGAAAAGCAACCACACAAAAAATCAATTACAAGGAAAACAGGGATTTAAGAATTATCTGAACAGTCTCAATTCGGTTTCGCAACGCAGACGATAGATTGAGGAAATTGATTTTTTGTGGAATAATTCAAATATTAACCCCACCCACCCAATTTGAGGCCACGCCGCCCGAAAAATCCGCTGGGGGTTTCCAGCAGGCGGGCAAAAAGGAAGGGGGTCTGGGGGAAGGAATTTTTGCCCGCCTGCTTTCCGCGCCGAAGGCGCGGCAGGGGTGGGAAGCGGCTCGTTCCTGTGTCAGCAGGAAGACAAAGCCCGCAAAAATTGATTCCTTGAAAGAAAAGATTTTTTGCGCGCGCCCATTAAAAGAAAAAGATATTTTTGTGGACTTTGTCCGCCGAGAGGCGGCGAGCCGCTGGGGCGGATTTCTGCCCGTTAGGGCAGAAATTGTTGCTCAAAAAAGGTTCGCACTTCGTTCAGTAATTGCGACAAGGTTAATTGATAGGTTGTATATGTTTTTCTTCGCAAATTGTAAATGCTATGGTACCATCTTTGTTCTGGTGTTGTGTCAGGTATATTCCAGCTTCGCTCTTTTTTATTTCAACGACAACCGGTTTGTTGTTTTCACCTCCAGAAACAAAAACCCGAACGCCGGGCGTATATTTGGATTTTTTAACTCCCGAAAGCGGTTCGGCTATCAAGGTTTCCGCAACCGCGTCCCTGAACGCCTTTTCTGCTTGTTCTTGCAAAGTATCGTTGGGTTTTTTACCTTCCATCATATGCCCTTATTCTATCATATAAAATATCTCTATCATAGATTTATTGTTTTGTGTTAAAATAAAGGAGAATTGTTTTTATCTGAAGCGGGTGGTCGCACTCACATAGGCACATATGTTGGAGATTCACCATCACCCGCTTCAAATGAAAATAATTTTCACCCCGCCATTCGGCGGGGTTTTTATTTCTTCTTGTTCCGTCGTCGGCGGGATTCTCAATTTTCAATTTCGCCACGGCGGAAAGAAAATTAGGAGTTATCCCCCACACCTATCTTTGTATTATTCTGCTTTTCAGTAAAATTAAAATAATTATGATGTTTTTTTGTAAAAATTAAATTTATTTAAGAGAATTTGCTTCCCAGAATAAAAAGCGATACAAAAATAGGTGTGGGGGTTATCCACAGTTTTGATGAAAAAGTATTGTATTTGACTTCGAGATGCGAGATAATTAAAGTAGTTTGAAGCAATAAATATTTTGGTCGTTTTATTGCAAACTAAAATTAGTAATTTAATTCAATGTTCCCTCCGCTTGGCGGGGCAAGAACGACAAAAAATATGGCAAAGAAAAAGAAGAAGGCAGCAAAGAAAGGAAAGAAGCGAGCATAGTCCTTACTTAGAAAAACTTCCGGCGCAAACCGGAAGTTTTTCGTTTGGCTTTTTTGTTCAACTCGCCGTTCGGAAACGGTGGGGTTTATGCTAATATATCATCATGGGATTATTTACCAGAATATTCGGAGATGAAAGCTCCAAGTTCATCAAGAAGGCCGAAAAAATAGTGGCCAAAGTCAATGCCCTGGAAGCGGATGTTGCCAAGTTGCCGGACGAAGATTTCCAGAAAAAGACGCAGGAATTCAGGGACCGATTGGCAAAAAATGAAACAATGGACGACATTTTGCCGGAGGCCTTCGCTCTTGTCCGGGAAGCCATGAAGCGGGTGGATGGCAAGCGCCTTTTTGACGTCCAGATTGTCGGAGGTTTAGCTCTCCATCAGGGTAAAATCGCCGAAATGAAAACCGGAGAAGGAAAAACTTTTGTCGCCGTTCTTCCGGCGTACCTAAACGCGATTACCGGAGAAGGGGTTCACATTATCACGGTTAATGATTATCTTTCCCGCATCGGCGCGGTCTTGATGGGTCAAGTTTATAATTTTTTGGGATTAAGTGTCGGTGTGATTAATTCGCAAAATGTTTCTTATCTGTATGACGAGAAACATTTCAGGAAAGAGGTCCCGACTGAAAGTCGCGGATCCTCGACAGCAGAAGCTGTCGGGAAAGACCGGGAGCGCGATCAAGTCGGAGAATTTAAAATTGTTTATGATTTTTTAAAACCATGTTCCCGCAGGGTGGCGTATCTGGCGGATGTGACTTATGGTACGAACCACGAATATGGTTTTGATTATTTACGCGATAATCTGGTGACGACACTAGATGAGATAGTACAGAGAAAACACAATTTTGCGATTGTCGATGAAGTGGATTCCATTTTGATAGACGAAGCGCGTACTCCGTTGATTATTTCTTCCCAGTCCGGGGATTCGGAGGATTTTTATCTAAAATTTTATCAAATTGCCAAACAATTGAAGCGGGATACGGACTACGAAGTGGATGAAAAATTAAAAGCGATATCTTTGACGGATACGGGCATCAGCAAAGCCGAACAACTGCTTGGAGTGGAGAATATTTATACCGAAAAAGGCATAAAATACGTGCATCATTTGGAAACGGCGGTCAAGGCCCAGGCCATTTTTGAGCGGGACAAGGACTATGTGGTCAAGGAAGGCGAAGTCATTATTGTGGACCCCTTTACCGGGCGATTGCAGCCCGGCCGGCGCTGGAGCGAGGGCATCCACCAGGCCATTGAGGCCAAAGAGGGGGTAAAAATTGAAAAAGAAACCCGTTCATCCGGTTCTATCACTTTTCAAAATTATTTTAGATTTTACAAAAAGCTCTCGGGCATGACCGGAACGGCTGCGACTTCGGCGGAAGAATTTTTAAAAGTTTACGGACTGGATGTTATCGTGATTCCCACCAATCGCCCCGTTGTTCGTTTAGACCATCCGGATTTAATCTTCCAGAGTGAAAAAGGAAAGTTCCAAGCTATTGCCAAAAAAGTGAAAGAGTTAAATATGAAAGGGACTCCGGTTTTAATTGGGACTATCTCAATTGAAAAAAATGAACTTCTTTCCGTCTATCTGAAACAAGAAGGAGTGACGCATACAATATTAAACGCAAAGAATCATGAAAAGGAAGGAGAAATAATCGCCCAGGCCGGCAAGCGCGGAACAGTGACTATCGCCACCAACATGGCCGGCCGCGGAATTGACATCAAACTGGGAGGCAATCCGATTGTGGATGAGGAATATAAATTTGTCAAAAGTGTCGGTGGACTTTTTGTTCTCGGTACTGAGAGGCACGAAGCCAGAAGGATAGACAATCAATTAAGGGGGCGCTCCGGCCGGCAAGGGGATCCAGGAGCGACGCAATTTTATGTTTCCTTGGAAGACGACTTGATGCGGGTATTCGGTTCGGAGAGAATCAAGAATATGATGGGGCGCTTTGGTATGCCGGAAGATCAGCCAATAGAAAACCGATTTATCAGCAAAACGTTGGAAGGAGCGCAGGCCAAGATAGAAGGATTTCATTTTGACGCCAGGAAGCACACTTTGGAATACGACGATGTGATGAATCATCAACGAAAAATAATTTACGAAAGACGGCAGAAAATGCTGCGGGCGGATAAAGCGGAAATTGAAATCCTGCTCGGCGATATCGCAGCTGAAAAAGAAAACTTCAACAAGGTGATGGAAGAAAAAAGAGAAAAATTAGGGGATGAAACATTTTTTGAAACGGTTCGCCGAATCACTCTTTATACTACGGATACGCTTTGGATGGAACATTTGGAGGCGATGGATTATTTGCGCGGCTCAGTAAACTTGCGGGCCTATGGACAACGGGAACCAATTGTGGAATATAAAAAAGACGGCCTCCGTATGTTTAAGGAGATGGAGGAGGTCTTCAAAGAGCAGGTTGCCTCCTTGATCGGCACAATAAACACCGAAAGCGCAGTAAGTGTCCGGACGGAAGAAAACGCGCCGAAACAGACCTTGGTTACCAGCCATACCGAACCGTCGGAGCTTGGCGGTAAAAAAGAAAAAGAAGTCGGCCTGCCTCGCGTTGGCGAAGTCAAGGCGGGCCGCAACGACCCCTGCCCCTGCGGTTCCGGCAAGAAATATAAGAAATGTCACGGAAAATAAGAAAGATGAAAAACCGAGATCTTGATGTATAATGGCCGGTATGGAACCACTGGCTTCAAGAATTAGGCCTAAAAATCTAAAAGAATTTATCGGACAGGAGCATTTGACAGGCAAGGGCAAACCGATTGCCGTTGCCGTTTCCAAAAAACACCTCTTTTCCTTTGTTTTTTGGGGTCCGCCGGGGGTTGGGAAAACAACCCTGGCGAAAATTTATGCCAAAGCGTTAAATGCCGATTATCACGAACTCTCGGCAGTTTCGGCGGGCAAAGAAGATATCCGCGAGATAGTGGAATCCGAGGGAACTCTATTAGGCCCGAAGATTCTTTTTCTGGACGAAATACACAGGTTCAATAAAGCCCAGCAGGATTTTCTTTTGCCGTATGTGGAGAGCGGCAGGCTTACTTTGATCGGCGCGACGACGGAAAATCCAAGTTTTGAAATAATTCCAGCCCTCCTTTCCCGTTTGCGGGTCTTTGTCCTGAACGAGCTTTCCGAGGAAGAGATGAAAAAAATTATCGGGCGCACCGGCTATAAAATGAAAAAAGACGCTCTGGATTGGCTGATCAGGATGGCGAACGGCGATGCCCGGCAGGCAATAGCCCTGATTGAAAGCACCGCTTCTCTTTATAAAGATATTACCGTTCCCAACTTGAAGAACGCCCTGCAGTCCACATTTCTGCGCTACGACAAAAAAAGCGATGAACATTACAATACCATCAGCGCTTTCATTAAAAGCATGCGCGCCTCACAGCCGGATGCGGCTTTGTATTATCTGGGAAGGATGCTGCAGGCGGGAGAAGACCCAAAATTTATCGCTCGCCGAATGGTGGTCTTCGCCAGCGAGGACATCGGTCTGGCCCAACCGACGGCCCTGGTGGTGGCCAATGCGGTTTTCCAGGCGGTTGACACGATTGGTATGCCGGAGTGCGGAGAAAATCTCGCCCACGGCACGATTTATTTGGCGCAGGCCAAGAAAGACAGAAGCGCTTACGATGCCTACCTACTGGCTATGGAAGACGCCAAGCAATACGGCAACTTGCCGATACCGATGAGCATCCGCAACGCCCCCACCAAGCTGATGAAAGATCTGGGCTACGGGGAGAATTACGAAAAATACACCATCAAAGATCTGATGCCGGAAAAGTTAAGGAATAAAAAATACCTAAAGAAGCGGTGATATGAAAAATTTTCTTAAAAATTTGAAACTTAAAAGACGAGGAATTACACTTTTGGCGGGGATGCATTTTTACGGCAACCCGTCCGCCGGAATGAAAGTTGTCGGAGTAACGGGAACCAACGGCAAAACGACAGTCGCCACCCTCCTCTATAATGTGGCCACCGGTCTGGGTTACAAGTCCGGGCTCATCGGCACCGTGGAAAATATGATAAACGGAGAAAAGATTCCAGCTACGCATACCACCCCAGACCCTCTTTCTTTGCATAAGCTGATGAGTGAAATGGCGCAAAAGGGATGCGAGTACGTTTTTATGGAAGTAAGTTCGCACGCCCTGGATCAGGGGCGTGTGGCGGGAATAAATTTTGCCGGCGGGGTTTTTACCAATTTGACGCACGACCATCTGGATTACCATAAGAACCTGGAGAATTATTTTGGCGCGAAAAAGAAATTTTTTAAAATATTGCCCGCTTCCGCTTTTGCCCTTTCCAACCTTGATAACGAATATGGAGAAAAAATGCTGGAAGGAATAAAAGCCCGGAAGTTTTCCTATGGATTTGCGTCGGGTGTTGGACACCCGGAAATTCAGGTGTCCAACACCCGACAAGATGATTTCCATGGGGAAATCAAGAAGCTGGATTTTAGCGGATTGGAATTGTTTTTTAACGGTAGCAAGGTAAAATCAAAACTTCTGGGCAAATTCAACGCTTACAATTTACTGGCGACTTGGGGCGCTTTGTCACTGCTTGGTTTTGATATGGAGAAAGCAAAAAAAATAATAGAAACAATACAGCCTCCCCGAGGACGATTCGAACATTTTATGTCAAAGAGCGGCGTCTTAGTGATTGTGGACTATGCCCATACGCCGGATGCGCTCCAAAACATATTTTCTGCCGTAAAAGAGGTTAAGCCGGAGAAAGGCAGGATAATTTCCGTATTCGGCTGTGGGGGCGACCGCGATCCGGCCAAGCGGAAAATTATGGGCCATATCGGGGCAATTCTTTCCGACATTGCCATTTTCACTTCAGATAATCCAAGAAGCGAAGATCCCGAGAAAATTATTGCGGAGATGAAAGACGAATTGACCTCAGAAGATTTCAAAAAAATTAAGACAATTTCAAACCGTAGGGAGGCAATCAAGGAAGCGGTTAAAATTTCAGTCAAAGGCGATATAATTCTTTGCGCCGGCAAAGGGCACGAGGATTATCAGGAAATAAAAGGCGTGAAACACCACTTTGACGACATGGAGGAGTTTCAAAAAGCTTATGAATAATTACAAAAAATTTTTCAAAAATAAAAAAATAACAATAATGGGGCTGGGGCTTTTAGGGCGGGGGCTCGGATATACCAGATTTTTAGCCGAATGCGGGACGGATTTGATTGTGACGGATTTAAAAACCAAAAAGCAACTGGCGGTCTCGGTCAGAGCGTTAAAAAAATTCAAAAACGTTAAATTCGTGCTGGGCGGGCACCGGCTGGAAGATTTTAGAGGAAAAGACATGGTAATAAAAAACCCGGGCGTTCCTTCCGATTCCATCTATGTAAAGGAAGCCAAAAAAAATAATATACCGGTGGAAATGGATGTGTCACTTTTTGCAAAATGCGCTCCCGGTGTAACGATAATCGGAATAACCGGCACAAGAGGCAAATCAATGACGACGGCATTAGTTTATGAAATTTTATCTAAAAACTTTAAGAACAAAAAAGTGTATCTTGGAGGGAATGTGCGTGGAGTTGCCACATTGCCGTTATTAAAAAAAGTTAAAGCAGGGGATATCGTAGTTTGTGAACTGGATTCCTGGCAATTACAGGGTTTTGGCGAAGCGAAAATGTCTCCCCATATTTCCGTCTTTACTTCTTTTATGCCGGACCATATGAATTATTATAAAAACAATATAAAAAAGTATTTTAACGACAAAGCGAATATTTTTAAGTATCAAAAAAGAGGCGATGTATTGATTATCCGCCCGGGGGTTAAAAAATTAATACCGAAAAATATAAAAAGCAGGTTATTTATGGCTGATGGAGAAAAAATGAAAAAATATGATTTTTCCGTCCCGGGAGGATTTCAGCGGGAGAATCTTGCCTGCGCGGTTCTGATAGCCCAATATTTCAAGATTTCGGATGCTCAGATAAAAAAAACGGTTAAAAATTTTAAGGGGCTGGAAGGCAGGTTGCAATATGTTAAAACGGTCAAAGGTGTAAAAATATACAATGATAACAATGCCACGACTCCGGAAGCGACAGTAGCGGGTATTGAAGCACTTTCTTTCCCCTATGTCAGACATAGGGGAAGTTCCCCTATGTCTGACATAGGGGAGAAAAACATAATACTTATCTGCGGGGGTTCGGACAAGGGGCTGGACCTTAGGAATTTTGAAAAAGCCGCCGAGAGTTGCAGGGCTGTCATATTGATTCCAGGGACGGGAACCGACAGGATAAAAATAAAAGAAGCGAAAAAAGCGAAAACGTTGAAGGAATCCGTTAAGGAAGCGATGAAGATTGCGAAGACGGGGGACATTATCCTTTTTTCCCCGGCCTTCGCTTCTTTCGGAATGTTTAACAACGAATACGAAAGGAATGATAAATTTATGAAAATAGTGAAAGGACTAAAATAAAATGAACCCGGATTTGTCAAAAATTAAAAAAGTATTTTTTATCGGAATCGGTGGTATCGGCACTTCGGCAATTGCGCGGATGATGCATCTGGCCGGAAAGGATGTTTCCGGTTCGGATATGTCGGAAAATGAATTGACCAATGAATTAAAGCAATTGGGAATCAATATAACTATCGGCCAGGGTTTTAAATTAATACTTCCGGATACGGATTTGATCGTCTATACGATTGCGATACCGCGTTACGATCCGGTTTTATTCCAGCAAGTTAAAAATTCCAATATTTTATACAAAAGTTATCCGGAGATGCTTGGTCTGATTACTGCTAATAAATACACGATTGCTGTCGCCGGAACTCATGGCAAGACCACCACGACAGCAATGATTGCAAAAATTTTAATTGATGCGAAGCTTGATCCTTCGGTCATTGTCGGATCATTACTGAATCCTTTGAATTTTCCAGGGCAAAAGAAATCAAATTTGATTGTCGGCCAGAGCGAATATTTCATAGTTGAAGCTTGTGAATACGAACGCTCATTTTTAAATATCAAGCCTAAACTATCGGTCATTACCAATATTGAGGCCGATCACTTGGACTATTACAAGGATTTAGAGGATATTAAAAGTGCTTTTCAGCAATTTACATCGCAGAGCGAAAAAGTGATCCGGGATTATACCGGATACTTAAACAAAGTCCCGAAATTAAAAGTCCCCGGGGAGCACAATCGCCTGGATGCGGCAGCAGCTTATGCTGTCGCTAAAGTTTTAAATATTAAAGATGATATTATCCAAAAATCTTTAGCAGAATTTTCCGGCACATGGCGCAGATTGGAAAAAAAAGCTGAAACGGAGGCGGGTACGATAATATACGACGACTACGCTCACCATCCGACTGAAATACGGGCAAGCATAGAAGCATTGCGGGAACTCTATCCGATTTCCAAGAAAAAAATTACAATTGTCTTTCAACCTCATCTCTATAGCCGGACTAAGGCCTTGTTTGAAGATTTCGCCAAGTGCTTCAAAGGGGCAGACAGGATTATTCTTTTGCCGATTTACTTTGCCCGGGAAGACAAAGACGAGAGTATTTCAAGCGGCAAGCTGGCCGAGGCGATATGTAAGAATGGAGAGAAGGCCATAGCGTTTACGGATTTTGAACTGGCCGAGAATTATCTAAAAGGGGAGATTTTCGATAAAAATGAAGTTTTTGTGACGATGGGAGCGGGGGAGGCCTACAAAGTGGCGGATAAAGTGTTTAATTTGACATAATGAGGAACCAGTGTTCAAGTATTGACTTTTGAAGTGTAATATGCTATCATATCGGTATATCCTTATAGTATAGGCGAACGCTTATTATATAAGGGTTTTTTAGTGAAAGTTGAAATGGCAGTATAGAAGTTGGCGGAGCACATACCGCTCAAATATGAAAAATAACAATCTAATACGTTTTGCCCAGTCGTTGGTGCTTTTGCCCGTTATGACCATGTCTCTCTCTGTTGGTTCAATAGGGAATATGGCAAATAACCAGACCGCACAGGACGTATTAGCTCAAAAAGTGAATATTGAAGCCAAGGCAACGCTTGTCCTTAATCAAGCAGCGGATGCGGAGGCGGACCTGAAGGAGGAAACCTTCAAAGCGCAGGCCCAGGCCATTGATGCTTACTTTGCGGCGCGCAACATGCCACTTAAAGGCACGGGGATGAAAATGGCCATTGAAGCGGATGCCAACGGAATTGACTGGCGCCTCTTGCCGGCGATTGCCGTGCGTGAATCAACCGGCGGGAAGTTTGCTTGCAAAAGGGTAGCCAACAATCCTTTTGGCTGGGGTTCCTGTAAAATCGGATTCAAATCCATTGATGCGGCGATTGAAACCTTGGCCAAAAACCTCGGTGGGAATAATCCAAAAACCGCTCGTCATTATAACAACAAAACCACCAATCAGATTCTGAATGCCTACAATCCTCCATCTATCGTACCCCGCTACACCGCGCAGGTTGTGGCTATTATGAATATCATTGGAGATGAAACTCTGATACTCGGTAAAGATTTAGCTCAAGCAAATACATAATCAAAAACCCCGCTTTAAGCGGGGTTTTTGATTTGGTAAAGGGGAACAGCACATCTACGCTATAGCGTAGATTGAAAAGCCGTGAGCAAAAAAGTTCTTTCTCAAATGCTCAGACACATATACGTCATGGCGTATATGTGAAATTTGCAGAGTTAGTCAGTTTAGTGTTATCAATTTTGACGGCCGTCATAAAGTGATAACATGTGTCTTGGGATATTACTTGGGTTATGTTTCTTGGGATTTAAGGTTGTGTCACTTGCGGGGGGGGGGCAGTAAAAGAATATACTTATAAACATGAGTATGAGCGGCTCAGGTTGTTATGTTATCTATTCTAAAAAATAAAAAAGGTTTTACACTCATTGAGCTTCTGGTCGTTGTCGCCATCATCGGCATTCTCGCTAGCGTAGTCCTGGCCTCTCTCAACATTGCCCGGGGGAAGGGTACAGCCGCGGCTATTAAATCCAATCTCAAAAATGCGATAGCCCAAGCCGAATTGTCATATTCGGATGTCGGTGACTATTCCGGCGCCTGTACCGCAATAGCCAAAATGCTCACCGCAGTTACAAGTGCCGGAGCTTCTTCTGCTTGTTACAGTTACAACAATGCCGGTCTCTCCGATGTATATCAAAGGTGGGGAGCGAGCGGAATTAAAGGCACATCTACACCAATACAGGCCTGGTCTTCCAGCCCTACCGGGGCTGCCACTTGGGATGTCCAGGGAGTGAACTTCTCCGGTGTCTTCGTCGGTGCCGATGTCACAATGAATTGGGACACCGCCAACACCGCCTGTGGCATTGCCGGGGGACGACTTCCTACAACGGAAGAATTGAAAACTCTTTCTGATGCTACCTATACCGCTTCCGGTAATACCACTCGTACCCCTCCGGGCTTTGTGGCGAGCTTCTATTGGTCTAGTACTACGGTTCCCTTCAATAGCGCATGGGCGTACGGCGTCAACATGACCACGGGCGTTCTCAGCTACGACAATAAGCCCAGCAACTACTACGTGCGGTGTGTTAGGTAGAAATTCTACAGGTCGGACCTGTGGGAAACCTATACAAAAAAACGGAAGCATTGTTTTCGTTTTTTTATGTGCCTAATATTGTCTTTTATTCTAAATATACCAGAGTCATTTTTTGGTCTTTGGGTTCAAAGAGGGTGATTTGAAAGTTGTAATTTTTTCCGAGTTCCAGTGTTTCGCGAAGTTTTGTTTCCGAAGAGAAGGTGGAATTATGCACCAGTCCGGCTACGCCTTCCTTTATAGATACCAGCGCGCCGTGCTTGTTGTATTTTATTACCACACCCTTAATGATATCTCCCTTTTTAAGCTTGCCTTCAAATTCTTTCCAGGGATTTTCCTTGAGCGCCTTGATTGAAAGCGATATTTTACCGTCCTTGATTTCAATAACTTTCGCCTTTACAGTATCTCCAACCTTAAACATCATTCTCGGGTCTTCCACCAGCCCCCAGTCAAGTTCGGAAATGTGCACCAGTCCTTCCAAGCCGTCTTCCAGTTTCAAAAATACTCCAAAATCTACGATACCGGCAACGATGCAGTCCAGACTGTCCCCGACATTGTATTTGCTTAGAATTTCCTTCTTCTCTTCGGGGTTGTTGTCTTTCTCCGAGAAGATAAGTTTGCCTTCCTTCGGAAGCGTTGAGATTATCATCACCGAGATGCGCTGTCCAACGAGCTTCTTCAATTCCTTCAATATTTTATCCTTATCGGAATCAAGCACGCGCGGATAATGATCGGCCTTGAGCTGGGAAGCGGGCAAGAACCCTTGGATACCCTGCCATTCCAGAATAAGTCCGCCCTTGTTCGCGTCTTTTACTTCCAGGTCGAGCGCTATTTTTGCCTTGATTGCTTTTTCCGCTTCACTCCAGGCAAGCGCTTGTTTGGCTTCTTTCAGAGAGAGTTCTATATAGCCGTTCTCATTTTCCACATCGACTATTTTGGCTTTGATAATATCTCCGAGTGAGATTTTCTTTATGATATCCTTGGCATTAATGAACTCACGTCCGTATATGATGCCTGTGCCAAAAGGCGACAAATCTACGAAAACTGAAGATTTTTCGATCAATATGACTGGTCCTTCTACAAGGGAGTCAACTTCTGGTCGAGAACCACTGCGGTCCACGATGGACTTTAATACTGGGTTTTCTTCTTTTATTACTTCATCTTTGTTCATAAATTTAAATATAACTAATACAATATTTTGATTTCGTTCGGACATTATGAAAATAAATTTTCATATGCTCCTCTCTCATCAAAATAAAAATCCGCATCAAGCGGATATAAGGTCTAGGTTTCCCGACTTCTAGTCACGGAGGTTACCCCAAATCCTGCTTTCCCGACTCCTTCTTAATGAGTCGAGGATCCTCGGTCTAACGACCGGGATAATATATTAACTTATAGAAACATACTACTACAATTCCGCAAAAACGCAAGGCGAACCGCTATTTTCTGATTTCTTTTTTATGTTTTTTATGCTATGTGGATTACCATATAACATCGGCATTCGGACAATAAACAAGCAAAAAATATGCTTGTTTTTGCTCCTCATTTGATGCTATAATACATAGAATGATAATCACATATTTCGGTAAGCAGTTTTTTAAGATACAGCAAAGCGAGATGGTTTTAGCTTTAAATCCCGTCAGCAAAAGCTCCCAAACGGGCATTTCCGCTCATTTCGGGACAGACATAGCCATGGTAACCACCAACCATCCGGATTACAATGGCGTGGAACAGCTTTCGCACGGGGAGCGGACACCTTTCGTGATTACAGGTCCGGGAGATTATGAAGTAAAAGAAATTTTTATCAAAGGAGTATTGTCTGAGGCGGTGATTGGGGGAAAAAAATTCATCAATACCGTTTACATATTTTCCGTGGACAATATTAATATTGCTTTTCTCGGGGCCTTATCGGACACAGAACTTTCCAAGGAATCGCACGAAGCTATTAATAGCCCCGATATTGTTTTTATTCCTATTGGCGGAAAAGGAATGTTGGACGCCAAGGCGGCCGCGAAGTTGGCGAGTTCGCTCGAACCCAAACTGATAATTCCGATGGATTATGACGAGAGTACACTGAAAGCATTTCTCAAAGAACTGAGCGAAGAAAAGGCCGAAGTGGTGGACAAGCTGACTTTGAAAAGGAAAGATTTAGACAACAAAGAAGGAGAGGTGGTAGTATTATCAGCCATAGGATGATCCGCCTTTGGCGGAAAAGCCAAAACCCATATGTCAGACATATGGAACAAGAAGCAATGAAAAAGCAATGAAAAAAATAATCCATCATTTAAGAAAACAGCCGGACGAGGTCAAAAGACATGTTTTGCATATTATTATTTTTGTTGCCGGCGTTATACTAGTTCTTCTTTGGGTTTATTCGCTCGGAACAAATTTGGCAAATCCGGACACGCGGGTAGAAATAAGCGAGGACTTGAAACCATTTTCAACATTAAAAGATAGCATACCCGACTTATGGTAAAAAAGGTTCCAGAACCAAATAAAGAAATACGTTCGGATACTATTCTGCCGGTTGACGTTGTGGCGGAAATGAAAGAATCATACCTGGCCTACGCGATGTCGGTCATCACTTCGCGTGCCCTGCCGGATGTTCGCGACGGGCTGAAACCGGTGCACCGGAGGATTCTTTTTGCCATGAACGAACTCGGACTAACGGCCTCCGCGCGCTTCAGGAAATCCGCAGCGGTAGTCGGAGATGTGCTCGGGAAATACCATCCGCACGGCGACACAGCCGTCTATGATTCCATGGTAGGAATGGCGCAGGAATTTTCTTACCGCTATCCGCTGGTACTGGGACAGGGAAATTTCGGTTCCATTGACGGAGACAATGCCGCGGCCATGCGCTATACCGAAGCGAAAATGTCCAAGATTTCTTCCGAATTGCTGCGCGATTTGGAAAAAGAAACCGTTGATTTCCGCCCCAACTACGACCAGACCCGTAAAGAGCCGATCGTGTTTCCTTCAGCCGTGCCGGCACTGCTTTTGAATGGCACGCTCGGCATCGCGGTCGGCATGGCAACAAACATTCCTTCGCATAATCTGGCGGAAGTGATGGATGCGGCCAACTATTTGATTGAAAACGAGAATGCCACCACCGAGGATTTGATGCAATTCGTAAAGGGACCCGATTTTCCAACTGGCGGAATCGCTTACGGTTTTAAAGATATGCTCCACGCGTATTCCACGGGGCGGGGCGGGGTGGTGTGCCGGGGTGAGGCGGAAATAGTGGAACAAAAACCCGCCCGACTGGACAGTCGTTCGGGCGGGGACGGCAACTTTTCAATTATCATCACCTCGATACCTTTCCGGGTAAATAAATCCAATTTAATAGTCAGTATCGCCGAGTTGGTCCAGGAAAAAAAACTTGAAGGTATTAAAGGCCTCCGGGACGAATCCGCCAAGGATATCAGAATCGTCATTGATTTGAAAAATAGCGCGCATCCGGAAAAAATCCTGAATTATATTTATAAAAATACCCAACTTGAGTCCAACTTTAATTTTAATATGGTGGCGCTGGTGGACGGCGTGCCGCAGACCCTTTCGCTTAAATCCATCCTGGAGCAGTTCATTCTACACCGCAAGGAAGTGGTAAAACGCAGGTCGCAGTATGATTTGCGTAAAGCCGAAGAACGCGAACATATCTTGCTCGGTCTGAAAAAAGCGTTGGATCATATTGATGAAATTATTAAACTTATCAAATCCTCTAAGAATGCTGATGAAGCACGCAAAAGATTAACAGGCACATTCCCCGCCAGAGGCGGGTCCGCCTTTGGCGGAAAGTTTTCCGATTTGCAGGCAACGGCAATTCTGGAAATGAAGTTGGCCAAGTTAGCGGGATTGGAGCGCCAGGCGGTAGAAGACGAGCTTAAAGAAAAACAAAAATTCATCGCGGAAATGAAAGAATTGCTGGCCAACTCCAAAAAGATATTAAAAACGATTTCTGGAGAATTGGCCGAAATCCGAGCCAAGTACGCGGATGAACGTCGTACTAAAATAGTAAAAGGCGGAGTAAAAGAAATTTCCGATGAAGACCTGGTGCCGGAAAAAGAAACAATGCTGGTCCTGACTGCCGGTGGATACGTAAAATGTACCGACCCGTCGGAATATCACGCGCAAAAACGCGGCGGAGTGGGTGTAATTGACTTAGAAACCAAAGAAGAGGACTTTGTCACAATGCTCGTTTCCGGTTCCACTCACAGCAATCTCCTCTTCTTTACCAATCTCGGGAAGGTCTACCAAATGAAAATGTATGATATCCCGGAGGGCCGGCGAGCCACCCGCGGAAAATCCGTTATGAATTTTCTGGCGCTCTCCGGTGAAGAAAAAGTGAATTCAATTTTAGCAATGCCCAAGGATTTGGGCAAAGTTCCGTCTTCGCTTATGCTCGTGACCAAACACGGCACCGCCAAGAAAATGACCTCCGAAAGTTTTAAGGATGTGCGCCGAAGCGGGATTATCGCCATCCGGCTGGATAAAAGCGACCAACTTATCTCCGCCTTAGTGGTAGAGAAGGGAGATGAAGTGATTATTGCAACGGCTGCCGGCCAATCCATCAGGTTTAAGGAGTCCGATGTGCGCGAAATGGGCCGGACAGCCGGGGGGGTAAGTGGCATACGCCTGGGTAAGAACGACGAAGTCATTGGCGTGGATGTCGTCAAAAAAGGAATAGGCAAGGGCGCATTCCTGACGATGAGCGCAAACGGTTTCGGCAAGAAAACCGACCTCAAAGAATACAAAGTTCAGAAACGCGGTGGCTCTGGCGTAAAAACCGCAAAAGTAACCCCGAAGACTGGCAAGCTGATTGTGGCTAAAGTGTTGACGGGAGAAGAGCAAGAATTGATTGCCATGTCCAAAAAAGGCCAAGTAATACGCACCGCGCTTAAAGACATTTCTTCTTTAGGCCGCCAAACCCAGGGTGTGACCGTTATGCGTTTGCGTGGAGGGGATGGAATTGCCTCGCTGGCTTGTATATAATGTATATATGTTTACCGATCCGGTAAAAAACTTAAAAACTTTGGAACTTAAAGAAAACGACATCGTGGCGGATTTGGGGGCGGGAACCGGCTATTATTCTGTGGCTGCGGGAAGATTGGTGCCTCGGGGAAAAGTTTATGCCGTAGAAATACAAAAAGATTTTTTGACGACAATTAAAAATAAAGTCAGAGAAGCCCACCTCTCCAATATTGAATGCCTGTGGGGGAATGTTGAAAAGGTGGGTGGTACAAAGATAGGCGACAATATCGTGGATGCGGTTATCGCCTCGAATGTGCTTTTTCAGGTTGAAGACAAGGATAAATTTATTGAAGAAATAAAAAGAATACTGAAAATAAAAGGCAGAGTGCTTTTGATTGACTGGTCCGAGGCGTCCGTAATGAACGGTGCAGGAATTGTGCCTAAAGATAAAGCGCGGATAATGTTTGAAAAAAAAGGTTTTATGCTGGAGAGGGAAATTAATGCGGGTGAGCATCATTATGGTATGATATTAGTAAAGGAATAAAATGAAAGGAAATTTTCAAATCATTATTCTCATTATATTTATCGCCGCAGCCATTTTTGGTGTTTTGGTTTTTTCCGGGGCGATACCGCTCGGGAGCGGGGGAGAAGGAAGTCTCGGAACCGTGGTTCTATGGGGCACTATTCCGGCTCAGGCCATAGCCGCGCCATTGGAGGATTTTAATAATGCCAATCCGACTTTTACCGTAAATTATGTGCAAAAATCCGTTGATACTTTTGACCGGGACTTACTGGAAGCTTTGGCATCGGGTAAGGGGCCCGATATGTTTTTCTTACCGGACAATCTGGCCTTCAGTTATGCCAATAAAATTTTTACCATTCCGTATGGAAGTTACCCGCTTTCTACTTTCAAAAATGTTTTTGCCGGCGCGGGAGAAGTATTTTTAACCGGAAAAGGCATCTTGGCGTTTCCAATGTCCATTGATCCGCTTATGCTGTATTACAACAGAAGCATTCTTGACGCCAACGGAGTCATTTATCCTCCCTCCACCTGGGAAGATATGTCCAACCTTGTTCCGGTTTTGACCAAGAAAGATGATTCAAACAGGATACTGAAAAGCGCGGTGGCGCTCGGGCATTTTTCAAACATAGTTCACGCTAAGGACATTCTTGTCGCTCTTTTTATGCAGGCCGGCAATCCGATTATAAAAGAAGAGAACGGGGTTTTCATTTCAACCTTAAACAGACCAATCGGGAATTACAACCTTCCTTCCATTTTGAAATTTTACACGGATTTTGCGGACCCCAACAATCCCGCCTACTCCTGGAACAGATCTTTTTCCGGTTCCGGTGACGCTTTTTCCAAGGAAGATTTGGCATTTTATTTCGGCTATGCCGGCGAATTCCGGTCTCTGGTGAATAAAAATCCAAATCAGAACTTTTTTATCGCGGAAATGCCTCAAATTAAAAATTCAAATTTCAAATTAACCGGAGCCCGCGTAACCGGTCTGGCTATTTCGTCTTTTTCCAAAAATTTTAATACGGCTTTCACGGCGGCCAGTTTAATGGCGACCGGGGATTTTGCGCATAAATTTGCGACTGCGACTGGCGTGGCGCCGGCGCGCCGGGATTTGCTTGCCATAATACCGGCTGATGCTTATTCCCCGATTTTTTATCGCTCGGCTTTATACGCGAGAAGTTGGCCCGATCCGTCTTCCAAGAACACCGACAATATTTTTGGCACAATGGTTAATGCGGTTCTTTCCAATACTCTCTCTACCACGGACGCAATCAGAGACGCCAGTTCCAAGATGAGCTTATTGTTGTTCAAATAATTTATTAAATTATGTCTAAAACAAAAAAATTATTAATTCCCGCGCTGACTCTCCTGATTCTTTTGACGCCGGTATTGTCTTTGGCCTACACACTCGGGGAGCCTTTAGTGCCGGATTGTGATAGGTCAGTTGCCGAACAGTGCACCTGGGGATGGAATGAACTTTTAACCCTGGTAAACAACATCATTACCTTCATACTTGTCTATATGGCGGTGCCAATTGCGGCTATTATGTTCGCTTATGCGGGATTTCTCTTGGTTACGGCGGGCGGGGAGGTCGCGGGGGCTCGGACCAAGGCGAAAGGGATTTTCACCAACACATTGCTTGGGCTAGTTATTGCTGTCGCCGCCTGGCTCATTATCAGTACGATCTTGTCAATTTTGGGATACAACGGGGCTTGGATTGGCTTTTAAATAGGAGTATAATGAAAAATACCATGCATTTTTTAAAGGATAATTGGCGGAAAGCGGCCTTCATAACCTACTCGTTTGTCTTGCCCGTCGTTTCCCTGGCTGATAATACCAATTGCGACCCGGCTAGCGGTCAAATTTGCAATCCGCTCGGGACAACAAGTTCTATTCCGGACCTTATTCAAAAAATCCTGGAAGGGGTGATTAAAATCGGCATTCCCATCGTGGCCCTGGCCGTTATTTACTCCGGCTTTCTTTTTGTCTTTGCCCGGGGAAATTCCGAGAAGCTGGGCAAAGCCAAGGACGCTCTGCTTTATACGCTCATCGGCGCGGCGATACTCCTGGGGTCGTGGGCTATTGCCGAGATGATACAAGCTACGGTTACCGGCCTAGGGTCGTAGATTATTAGGATGTTTAATTTCGTAAAATTATAAAAAAAATTTATGTCAGGATGTTTTTATTTAAACGGTTTAAGCAGCATATTGTGCAGAATCGCCGAACTGCTTAATTATGTTCTCCCCGTCTTGATTGTGCTGGGGGTGGTTTATCTTGTCTGGGGGGTAGTGCGGTATATGATTGGTGACAGCGAAGAAGCCAAGAAAAAGGGAAAAGACGGCATAATTTTTGGTATCATAGGTCTGGTCGTTATTGTCAGTTTGTGGGGGTTGGTGTATATTGTTGTTAATACTTTTAATTTAAGAAGGGATAATTTTGCTCCGACACCCTTTGAACTTGATAGAATGTTGCCTATATAATTTATGAAAAAAAATTTATTAAAATTTATTCCAATACTTTCCTTGATGATTTTTGTCCCCTTTTTGGCGTCGGCTCAAGGGTTCGGTTTGACTGACGTGGTATACAGAATCAGCACCCTCTTTCGAGCTATTCTTCCGGTTCTGATATCTCTGGGCGTGATTTATTTTGTCTGGGGGGTAGTGCAATATTTCATTGCCGGCGGGGAAGAAGCCAAAAAGGCCGGAAAAGACAGAATAATCTACGGCATCATTGGCCTGACCGTTATCGTCAGTTTGTGGGGAATCGTCTATCTCGTCGTCGCCACTTTTGGTCTTGGCGGCTCTTCGGCGCCCGTTCCAGTGCCTTTGACGGGAGAAAATGCCCTTTGTGATTTGAGCGGCGATCCGAAATTCCAGGACCTTTTATGCTATGTTACCCGCATTATTAACGACGCCGTCATCCCCCTGATTTTTGCTTTGGCGGTGGTTATGTTCGTTTGGGGCGCGGTGAAGTTTTTTATCATCAATGCCGATGAGGAAGCCAAAAGGGCCCAAGGCAGACAATTTATGATTTGGGGAATTATCGCTTTAGCGGTCATGGTCAGTATTTGGGGTTTGGTCAGCATTCTGGGTAACACTTTCGGCATAGGCACTTCGGTTCTTCCGCAGGTTACGCCACCTAAATAGATTTGCTACTTTTTTAATAGAGGGTATAATTAAGGAACATTATTAGTTAATTAATCACAACCTGCCCGCAACGCTTCGCGTAGCGATTCGGGCGGGGGTCGCAGTTTTATTATCAATTTATAATTATTATGAAAAAGAAATTAATTGTATTGTCGGGTTTCGTTATGGGTTTGGCTCCGGTCGTGGCGTTGGCGCAGGTTACCGGTGGTACTCCTACTGTTTGTAATAGCGGTCAGATTACTACTATACAAGGAATATTGTGCAAAATCAGCGAAATTTTAAATGCCGTTATTCCGGTTTTGATTGCCTTGGGAGTGATTTATTTCATATGGGGAGTGGTGCAATATTTTATCTCCAGCGATGAAGAGGCAAAAAAAGCGGGCAGAAACAGAATAATCTTTGGTATCATCGGCTTGGCGGTTATCGTCGGTTTGTGGGGACTGGTAAATATCTTAAAAAATACTTTTGGTCTGGGTAATGTTCAAAACATTAATTATCCAACTGTGCCTTATTAATCCCTAAATATGGATTTATTTTCTACAAGGACAGCTTACGCAAGTATGGATTCTTTTATTGGAAATGTGGACCGAATGATTATAAATCCGCTTATACTGCTTCTCTTTGCCTTGGCGGTGGTGTATTTTCTTTATGGTGTTTTTGAATTTCTTCTCAACCAGCAAAACGAAGAGAAAAAAACAACCGGTAAAAGTCATATGCTCTGGGGAGTCGTAGGTATTACAATAATGCTCGGTGTCTGGACCATCCTCAATATGATTATAAGCACTTTCAACATTAAAGGAATTGATCCGGAGCAGGGGACGGTAGACCTGGAATAGACCTCACCCTAGCCCTCTCCTTGTGAAGGAGAGGGGAAGTACAAAAATAGAAATGAGAAAGGGCGGTCGTTCGTGAGACACGAACGCTGCCCTTTTGCGTGAATGGGGCGCCCCCCTGGTGCATCTCCGCACCTCCTTTCCAAAGAACAATCTACTGCCAGATCTCCACCCCCCAAGCGGCGGGGTCGTACCGGCAGATCCGATACTCGCCCGCGGGGAGCGACGAACCGGATACCGTGCCGGGCTTGTCCCGAAGGACTTCCTGGCCGGTTTCGAGCGAGTAGAAGACGATCTCTCCGCCCTTGGGGTAGTCGCTCCACCCGCCCCGGAGGGGGAGGGTGACGCAGCCGTCGGTCCCGAACCGGTAGAGCGTCTTGCTCTGACCGATTTTTTTGACGACCGTGGTCCTTGCAGGGGCCGCCGGTGCGGTTGACGACGTTGCGGCTTGCAACTTCGCCACCGCGCGTTCCGCGGTCGTACCGAAGAGGAACCGCCAGGCGCGCCGGGCGGATGACCCGACGACCCCGTTTGTCTTCAGGTCGGTGGGTTTGCCGGCGACGAGCGTCGTTGCTCTCGTAGCGACGACGCTCACAGCGCCGTCCTTGGCGAGGGCCTTGTCGGCCTCCACCCAGGCAGCGTTTCCGACGGGGACGACGTTCTTCGTGGTCGTCGGCAGCCACATCATCCCGAAGATGACGAGAGCCGCGACGGCGAAGATGGTTCCGGCGATTCGCGCGTTGCCGTGCGCCGCGCGCCCGGCAACCCAGGCCGCGAGAAACGCGACCGAGGTCCACAGGAGGAGGTCCAGGGCGTAGCCGCTCGGCCACAGCCAGAACCTCCACCCCATGTTGACGAACTGGTGTGTCGCGTACGAATTCGACACACTCATGAAGTACGTCGCGACCATCATCAGGCCCGTGAAGACCGCGATGCTGACCACCATACTCCACATACCCCTGAACATGCCGCCTCCGGTACGGGTGGCGGTTGTGCCCCCGAACCAACCCTGTCTCCAAGAGAGGTAGAGGAGCCCAATTCCGATCGCCGTGAACCAGAAAGAGATGCCGAACGCGTCCGAAATGAAGTATGCGATGGCTCCCCCAATGGCGAGCTGCAAGAGAATTCCCATTGTATCCCTCAATCTGTGTTGTAGGGCGGGAGTAAACTCCCGCCCTGGGTTAATCTAAGGCCAGCCCTGGGCGCCCCGTTGATCGGTGGGCGACCGGTCTGGTCCCGTGAACTTGTCCACCTCGGGGTTGCCAACCCCGAGGAACCAGTCAATCGCCTTACTGGGGTCGATTGACTGCAGGTTGAAACCGCCGAAGCCCAGACCGCCCAGAGCTCCGGAGAGCCCGGAGGCGGCCTTGTCCTTGACGAGCGCGAGCCCCTCGTCGAACCGGCGCTTCTGCAGCGCTTTGGCTCGAGTGAGTTGCTCTGGGGTCATCTGCTCGTGCTGCGGGTCCTCGTGCCACCGGATCAGGTCGGTTGCCTCCTTGTAGAGCGTTTTCGCGTCCCCGACAGTGGCGGCGGCTGGCTTGGCTTCCAGTTCCGCGAGCTTGTTGTCGATTTTGTTTCCGCAACCGACACACAAGAGGAGAGCGAGCACAACGAACGCCTTCATGACTGTTCTCATGGTCGTTCTCCTTTACCGCCCGAACGGGATTCCGAGAATCTTCCAGATTATCTCGGCGATTCCGTCCTTGAGGAGGAACTTCGCAAACCCCCCCTCCTTCTTCTGTCCCCAGATCCCCTTGAAGACACCGATGACCTCGTCAGTGAAGGAGATGGGAATGGCCACGATACTCCACCAGATGTAGGAAATCGCGACCTGCCCCCACCCATCCTCACCGATGAGGAAATTTCGGAGCCCGCTGAAGATGCCATCGTTGGCGTAGGGATCCTGGGGGGCCATCGAGACGAGCTCCTTGAGCTCATTGAGGGTGTACTTGATGGGGTTCAGTGTTGCCCCGGGGGTAAAATACCACATCACCCCGGAGAACAGTACCATCAGGGCACACACCCTGAACACCCAGTCGTTGTTGCACAACCTCTTGCGGAACGCAGCCCCAATGCTCTCGTCGCCGTCCCTTGTGAGGGAAGCGAGGAGTAGGAACCCGCCCATGATGAGCGCGAGGTACACGAGCGTGAGCGCCGTGTACCCGTACTTGAGGACGATGAGCCAGAACAGGACCATCATGAGCAGTCCGAACGGACCCGTCCTTCTTTCTTCGTTGTCGGTAGCCATGCTGTCTCCTTCGCGCCCGCAGGCGCATTGATGCGCCCGCGCAGGGCGCGGGGTTGTTGTTGATGTGAATAGTTCGCCCACTAAAAGGCCACCAATATTAGCCACTTAGTGGGCGAACTATCCACTTTCTTGTAGAATTTTCAAAGGTCAGGTTACTAGGGTATTATATCACAATCAAACACAAAAGTCAAGTCATGAGTATAGGTTCAATAGCTTGGCACCACTCACTGGAATATCATTGAGATATGCCATACACAACAAACAAGAACATGCCGAGAATACGGAGAGAAGCAGCACGATTGGTGTATCGTGGCTGGAGCGCAAGAAAGGTGGGGAGATATCTGGGATATCACCATACAGCTGTGATGGATTGGGTGCGGAAAGCGAAAATCCTGGGAGACCACCCCATACCGACACAATCTTCCAGGCCAAGATCACATCCGAAGCAACTGAAGGAAGAAGTTGTAAACAAAATCGTAAAGAAGCGACGGGAGCACAATCGGTACGCTGAAGCGGTACATAAGGAGCTTTTAAACGATGGTGTGAAAGTTTCTTTGTCTTCCGTAAAGAGAACTCTGGAAAGAAAATATTTAATCAAGAAGCGAAGTCCGTGGAAACGGTATCATCCTCCGGTCGATCGTCCGTATCCCCTGAAAGCGGGCGATTTGGTCGAAATTGACACCATTCACCGGATGATCGACAGAAAGAGAAGGCTGTATGTATTCGTGCTCATTGATGTGTTTTCCAGATGGGTATATGCCAGAGCGTACGAAAGAATGAATGCGGTCACCGCAGTGAAGTTTGCAACTCTCGCACAAAAATCCGCACCGTTTCAATTTAACATGCTTCAATCCGATCACGGACCGGAGTTTGGAAAGCGATTTGTTTCTCTCGCCAGAAAAAGCCATCGATATACCAGAATCGGCAAACCGAACGACAATGCGCATATCGAACGTGTAAATCGCACGATACAGGAAGAATGCTTGGACAAATTACCAAACAATGTTTTCAAAATTAATTGCGAGCTCAGAAAATATCTGCAATACTACAATTACAAAAGAGTCCACGGGGGAATTAATTACTTAATTCCAATGCAGGTGGTGTGAAGCTATTGGTTAGAATACGGGTAATATAGGAGATATGCCTGCCTGTCCGAAGCTATGGGTGAAGGCGGGTCTAGTTGTTTTGTTTTATGACCGAAGTTTTGGATTTGGTGACTATCTCGTCCACAAGTCCGTATTTCTTCGCCTCTTCGGCATCCATAAAGAAATCTCTCTCCACATCTTTTTCTATTTGCGCCAGGGACTTACCGGTATTCTTAGCCAGAAGTTTGTTCAAATTATCCCTGGTCTTTAAAATATGTTTGGCGGTGATGGCAATATCGGTCGCTTGGCCTTCCACGCCGCCCAGGGGTTGATGAATCATTACTTCGGCATTTGGCAGGATATAGCGCTTACCTTTTTTGCCGGCCGACAAGATAATGGCTCCGCCGGAAGCGGCCAGCCCGACGCAAAAAGTAGAAATATCCGGGCGCACGTGATTCATCGTGTCCACAATAGCCATAGTGGAAGTGACCGAACCTCCGGGAGAGTTCACATAAAGGTAAATATCTTTTTTGACGTCTTCTGATTCAAGGAAAAGAAGTTGGGCGATAATGATATTGGCCGTGTGGTCGTCAATCGGCCCGCCCAGGAATATAATCCGCTCGCGCAGCAGACGGGAATATATGTCGTAAGCCCTTTCCCCGAACTGCGATTTTTCAATAACGGTTGGTATCAACATATCTCAATAATACACTTTTTTACACTCCAAATCAAGCACTTGGACATCCGATGTCCAAGTTGATATAATTTAGATATGAGAAAAACAAAACTTGTAATGGGAGAGTATTATCATATTTATAATCGTGGAACAGACAAGAGAAATATTTTTATGGATACAAACGACCTATTTCGTTTCTGGGAAAGTTTATTTGATTTTAACCAAACAGAGCCAATCGGTAGTATTTACGAATTTTCTTTTAAGAAAAAATCTGGAGAGGTGAATAAAATAAAACCCCTTGTGCAATTTATTGCTTACTGTCTTAATCCGAATCACTTTCATTTTTTAATTACCCCTTTTCAAGAAAAGGGAATTGAAAAATTTATGCAGAGATTGGGCAATGGATATACAAAATATTTTAATAATCGACATAAACGTGACGGAGTCCTTTTTCAGGGTAAGTTTAGATCCAAGCATATTGGTTCAAACGAATATCTGCTTCATTTAAGCGCTTATATCAATGGAAATGACAAACTTGGACATCGAATGTCCGAGTTGAGTAAATCAAGTTTACCCGAGTTTTTGGGGCAGGTATCGGGGAAAAAACTTTGCAATACTGAAATTGTATTAGGGCAATTTAATAACAAAAAAGAATATGAGAATTTTGTTATTGAATCACTTAAAGATATTAAGCTAAGAAAGGAGATGATTAAAGAGCTGGAAAATTAACCACTTGGACATCCGATGTCCAAGTGGAAAGTTTATTCAGTTACCCTGCCGATGGTGGGACTTGCATACATTTTTTAAAATGCTAACATTCTAAACAATGTATCAAGCGAAAAACAAGCCAAATTTCTTCCGAACCCACATTGATTATATTCCCGTTTCTATTATAAAAGCCCCGGTCGGGGTTATTTTTTTGCCCTACTGCGCCAAGGATTCGCAGGACGAGCCCAAAATTTATGTTTAGTATCGAAGGCATTATCGTGAATACGGACGGGCAAAAGAGGGGCCGAATCGAAATTGACCGGAATACAGGGCTCATTGCCAGAGTCGGCGAACCGATGGGCGGCGCCAATGTGGTATTGAAAGACGAATTGATTTTTCCCGGATTTGTGGACATACACGTCCATGCGCGCGAATGCGCCGACCACAGCCAGGATTACAAGGAGGACTTTAAAACCGCCGGCGAGGCGGCCATCAACGGAGGAGTGGTGGCCTTTATGGAGATGCCAAACAACCCCGTTCCGCCGGTAGACGATAAAAGTTACGCGAAAAAAAAAGTACTGACTCGGAAGTCGCCGGTGGAAGTCGTGCTGTATGCCGGCATCGGACAAAATACCGGCCCGCTTACGGAATATGTGCCGTATAAAGTTTTTATGGGCCCTTCAATCGGAGAACTGTTTTTTCATTCACAAGAAGAGCTGGAAAAAGTTTTGGCGCGATACCGCGGATGTTCAGTCAGTTTCCATTGCGAAGACCCGGAAATTTTGGAAAAAAGTAAAGGCGAGCCGACCCATGAAAAACGCCGCCCGAAAGAAGCGGAAATTAAAGCTATAGATTTTGCGCTCATGATGATTGAAAAATATGATTTGCGGGGGAAAATCTGCCATTGTTCCACCCGGGAGGGGATAGAAAAAATAAAAAACGCCAAAATGGAGAAAGTAAATGTGGTGGCGGAGGTCTCTCCGCACCACTTGTATTTTTTCGCCCAAGGCGGATCCGCCTATGGCGGAGACGGAAGCATCATAGACGAATCAAGAACAAAAATGATGCAGATAAACCCACCCTTGCGGGATAGCGAGGATAGGAATCATCTGATACAGGCCCTGAAAGACGGGACAATAGATTTTGTCGCCACCGATCATGCTCCGCATACAGAAGAAGAAAAATCAAAAGGCACTTCCGGGACTCCCCAGTTGGATACTTACGGCCCCTTTGCCGCTTGGCTTATTCGGGAGCACGATTTTACTCCGGAGATGATTGCGAAAGTTTGCAGTTATAATCCGGGAAATTTTATCAATCAGTTTACCGGAGGTAAGTACGGTCAAATCGCGCCTGGCTACACAGGGTCGCTTACCGTTCTTGATTTAAACAAGCCGGTAACAATTACCAAAGACAAATTAAAAACAAAATGCGGCTGGTCCACCTATGAAGGAATTACTTTTCCCGGCAGTGTCATGATGACGGTCGTTAGAGGCAAGGTTTATGACAAAAGATAAATTGGCAAAATTAATACTGAAGGACGGAACCGAAATTAAGGGCGCCAGTTTTGGCGCGGAGAAATCGGTTGCCGGCGAAGTTGTTTTCGCTACCGGAATGGTCGGTTACCCTGAAGCGCTGACTGACCCTTCCTTTAAGGGGCAGATTTTGGTAATGACTTACCCGCTGGTTGGGAATTACGGCGTACCGAAAAAAGAATCCTGGGAATCGCCCAAAATTCAGATTGCCGGGCTGGTGGTTTGCAATTATGTTGACACGCCGTCGCACCACGCTTCGGAAATGACGCTGGGAAAGTGGTTTAAAAAGGAGGGAGTGCCGTTCATCCAAATCAAGGACACCCGGGCTTTGACGCAAAAGTTGCGAAGCGAGGGAGTTGGTTTGGGCAAGATAATAAGCGGCGGAAAAGATATTCCTTTTGCCGACCCCAATCTGAAAAATTTGGTGGCGGAGGTAAGCACCAAAAAAATAATGTATTTTACTCCCTCCGCCTTTGGCACCTCCCCCTATGGTAGGAGGAGGAAAGGTGGGGATACGGAGAATCCCCAGACGATAGTTTTGATAGACTGCGGAGCCAAGCAAAATATTATCCGCCGGCTAATCGCCCGCGGGTTGAAAGTGGCGGTCGTGCCCTGGAATACCGACATAACGAAACTCCGTTTCCCATTTTCCGCCGTGGTAATTTCCAACGGCCCGGGAGACCCAACAAAAGTCAAAGTAACAATAGACAATGTTAAAAAGATTATTGCTAAAAAAATCCCTGTTCTTGGCATTTGCTTGGGCAACCAAATTCTAACGCTCTCCCAGGGCGGCTCCACTTACAAGCTGAAATTCGGCCACCGCAGTCAAAACCAGCCCGCCGTCCTAAGGACTTTGGCGGGCAAGCCGGGCAGAGCATATTTAACAACTCAAAATCACGGGTTTGCCGTCGGCGAAATTCCAAAGGGATTCCGCGAGTGGTTCTACAATGCCAATGACAAGACCAATGAAGGAATCATTCACCAAAGCCGGCCGATAATGTCGGTGCAATTCCACCCAGAAAGTTCCCCTGGGCCGCTTGATACCGACTGGGTCTTTGATTATTTTTTAAAAAAAGCGAGGATACACCTCACCCCGCCTTCGGCACCCCTCTCCTTGCCAAGGAGAGGGGAAGGGGGTGAGGTCAAATATTTATGAAATCAAGATTTAAGAAAATTCTAGTTTTAGGGAGTGGCGCGCTGAAAATCGGCGAGGCCGGAGAATTTGATTATTCCGGCAGTCAGGCGATAAAGGCGCTCAAAGAAGAAGGGGAAAAAGTCGTTTTGGTCAATCCGAACATCGCAACGTTCCAAACTTCTCAGGCGCTGGCCGACCAGGTTTACTTTCTGCCGGTTAACGAGTATTTCGTGGAAAAAGTCATCCGCAAAGAGCGACCGGACGGTATTTGCCTTTCTTTCGGTGGACAGACGGCGCTTAACTGCGGGCTCCGGTTGGAAGAAAAGGGAATTTTGAAAAAATATAAAGTGCGGGTCCTCGGCACCCCGGTGTCGTCCATCGTCTTGACCGAAGACCGGAAAAAATTCGCCGACCATTTGAAAAGCATCAATATTCCGGTTCCGCCCTCGGGGAGCGCCACCAGTATCAAAGAAGCCAAAAGAATTGCCCAAAAAATCGGCTTTCCGCTTATGGTCCGCGCCGCCTTCGCCCTAGGCGGGCAAAAATCAGGAGTGGCCGGAAATGAAAAAGAGCTGGAAGAAATAGTCGGTGGCGCGCTGGCGGTATCTCCGCAGGTCCTGATTGAAAAATATTTGCATCACTACAAGGAAATTGAATATGAGGTTGTCCGGGACCAATACAACAATACCGTGACGGTGTGCAATATGGAAAATGTGGATCCGCTCGGCATCCATACGGGCGATTCCATCGTCGTTGCGCCCAGTCAGACGCTGAACAACGAAGAGTATCACCGGCTTCGGGAGGCGAGTATTAAAATAGTGGAAAGTTTGGGAATTGTCGGCGAATGCAACGTGCAATATGCTCTCAATCCTTCCCCCCTGCGAAGGGGGGAAAATAAGGGGGGTCTTGATTATTTTGTCATTGAGGTCAATGCCCGGTTGTCCCGTTCCAGCGCGCTGGCTTCCAAGGCGACCGGATACCCGCTGGCCTACGTGGCGGCCAAACTGGCGCTTGGCCGGAATTTGCTGGAAATAGAAAACAAAATTACCAAAGTTACCCAAAGTTTCTTTGAGCCGGCGCTTGATTACGTGGTGGTGAAAATACCCAGATGGGATTTGTTAAAATTCGTCGGCGCGGTTGAGCATGTCGGCAGCGCGATGAAGTCGGTCGGGGAGGTTATGGCCATTGGCAGAAGTTTTGAAGAGGCCCTGCAGAAAGCGGCGCGTATGCAGACAGGCCTGGTTGAAAGCATTACCGATAACGGATTTGCAAGCAGGCAGGAACTGAAAAAATTCCTGCATACCCCCACGCCAAGAAGGATATTCGCCATCGCGGAGAGCATGAAGAGGGGAACCGGCGCCAAAGAAATCCGGAGAATTACCGGCATTGACTTGTGGTTTTTATACCGGATAGAAAACATCGTAAACTTGGAAAAGAAATTTTCCAAAAAAGGGAGCCGGCATGAATTGGGCCGGGAAGCCCTGCTGGAACTGAAGCAAGCCGGCTTTTCCGACAAGAAAATCGGTAGCTGGCGGGGGAAAACGGAGTTCCAGATTCGGGCATTGCGCAAGGGCCTGAATATCCTGCCTTCCGTTTTTGCCATTGATACTTTGGGCGGCGAGATGCCGGCCAAAACCAACTATCTCTACCTGACCTATCACGGAGCCCATCATGATGTGTCGCCGCTCCGAAAGAAAGCGATAATTGTCCTCGGCAGCGGCCCCTACCATATCGGCTCGTCGGTGGAATTTGACTGGTCTTCCGTCCATGCGGCGCTTGCGCTTAAACGTTACAAAAGGAAATCCGTTATCATCAATTGCAATCCGGAAACGGTTTCCACCGATTATGACATGTCCGACCGGCTATACTTTGAAAATTTGTCTTTTGAAACGGTGGCCGACATTTTTGAATTTGAAAATGCCTTTGGGCTTATTCTTTCGGTCGGCGGGCAGCGGCCGAACAATTTGGCCAAAGAACTTGCCGCCGCCGATTTTCACATTTTGGGCACGGCCGCCAAGGACATTGATCGGGCGGAAAACCGCAACGCCTTTTCCGCATTGTTGGACGAGCTTGGGATTCTGCAGCCCAAGTGGCAGAGTTTCATTTCCATGACCGAAGCCCTGAAATTTACCAAAGCCGAAGGTTTCCCCGTTTTGGTGCGTCCTTCTTATGTGCTCTCCGGCTCGGCTATGCGGGTGTGCTACAATAAGAAGCAGTTGTTTAACTTCGTCAACAAGGCGGCGGTGCTCTCTCCGCTGCATCCGGTAACCGTTTCCAAATACATAGAAAACGCCAAAGAGCTTGAATTTGACGGAGTGGCGGAAAAAGGCAAAGTTGTCATTTATGGAATTTCCGAGCATGTGGAAAATGCCGGAGTGCATTCCGGAGACGCGACCATCGTCTATCCGACCCAAAGGGTCTATGCTTCCACCGAGTTTCAATTGCGGCAAATTTCCAAAAAGATAGTCCGCGCGCTTTCGGTCACCGGACCTTTCAATATCCAATTTTTAGTCAAAGACAACAAGCCGTTCGTGATTGAGGTCAATTTGCGCGCCAGCCGAACTTTTCCGTTCATCTCCAAAGCGATGGATGCCAATTTTCCGGAAATCGCCGTGGACAGCTTTTTCGGAAAGGCCCAAGCGCACAATTTCATTTACCCAACCAGCGTCCTGGTCAAGTCTCCCCAGTTTTCCTTCGCCCGCCTGCTCGGAGCCGACCCGGTGCTTCGCGTGGAGATGTCGTCAACCGGAGAAGCGGCCTGTTTCGGACGGGACTATGACGAGGCGCTCCTGAAGTCAATTTTAAGCACCAACAAGTTTGATTTTGGCAACAAAAATGTGTTGCTTTCTCTGGGCGGGGAAGTCAACAAAGCGAAATTTTTGGAAGCGGCCCGCATCCTGCTCTCTTTGGGCTACACTATTTTTGCGACCGATACCACCGCGGCATTCCTGGAAAAACAAAACATCAAGTGCCGGACGGTGCGCAAGGCATACCAGGAGTCGCCGAACGCCCTTGACATCATTCTCGGCAAAAAGGTCTCCTTTGTGGTAAATTTAAGCAAGATGGAAAATGCGTCCGGGGCGGAGGAGGGAGCGGGGCATACTCTAACGGACGGATTCCGCATCCGTCGGGCGGCCGTGGACAACCAGATTCCGCTCTTCACGGATTTGCACCTGGCCCGGGCCTTCATCAAAGCCCTGGCGCACTACGGCCTCGGGGACTTGGAAATTAAGTCGTATAAAGAATATATATGAAAAATATCATTTCCGCCAACCAATTTACCAAGGATGAAGTTGAGAAAATTTTATCTCGCGCTGAAATAATGGAGCAAGGCGTGAAAAGCGGAAAAGCGGAAAAGTTATTAAAAGACAAAATTGTGGCTTGTATTTTCTTTGAGCCCTCCACCCGGACCCGTCTGTCTTTTGAAACGGCTGCGCTGAAACTGGGAGCGCAGGTTATTTCCGCCGAGAACGCGATGGAAAATTCTTCCGCCCACAAGGGGGAAACGATTGAAGACACAACCAAAATTCTTTGCTCCTATGCGGATATTATTGTCATTCGCCACCCGAAGGCCGGAACCTTAGATGCTGCGGCCAAAGTCGCAACTAAACCGTTAATCAACGCGGGCGACGGCGCCAACCAGCATCCGACCCAAGGGTTTCTGGACCTTTACACGATAAAAAAGGAGCAAGGACGGCTGACCAACCTGAACATCGGTTTTGGAGGGGATTTGTTGAACAGCCGGACTCTCCGTTCGCTTCTGCCATTCCTCCGTTTTTACGAGGGGAACAAATTTTATTTTATTTCGCCGAAAGAATTGGAATTGCCCAGGGAATTTATTAAAGGACTCAAAGAGAACGGGGTAAATTTTGAGGAATTAAGAAGTTTGGAAGAAAAACTGCCGGAACTGGACGTGCTTTATATGACCCGGGTGCAGAAGGAGCGGTTCCCGGACGAGGTGTCCTACAATAAAGTTAAAGACCTGTTTATTTTCAAAAAAGAACATTTAAAAACTTTGAAACAAAGCGCCATCATCATGCATCCGCTTCCGAAAATAAACGAGATTGAAGTTGAAGTTGACGCGGACCCCCGCGCCGCTTACTTCCGCCAGGCGGAAAACGGCCTCTATGTCCGCATGGCGCTCCTCTGTTACGCGCTCGGATTGTAGTAATTACCATAATAGCCACGGCCGTGGCTATTATGGTACATTATTGGCCAATCAGTTACTGGCTTTCTAAAAACTGGAAGATTTTTTCGTTGGTCAGGACGTTTTCCGCGTGCATCCGGGCGCGTTCCGGGTCGGCGTCTTTATAATGTTCCAGGATGGCGGCGACTTCCTTAGCGACCTGCTCCGGGTCGGCAACTATTTTCTCCGCCTTGGCGATTTCGTTTAGGATGAGGGCGAGCTTGGTCTTTTTCTCAGCGTCCTTTCTGAATTCTTTCCTTAAATCTTCCTTCGTTTTGCTTAAATGTTTCAAGTAGTCCTCAAACTTGAGCCCCATCTGGGTAATATCGGACTCCATCCGGTATAAAATTTTATCCAGTTCAATTCCGATTAATATCTCGGGGACTTCCAGCGCGCTCTCGTCAATTATCTTTTCAATTATTTTCAGACGGGTTTTTTCTTTCTGTTGGTTTTCTTTTTCCAGCTTGATATTTTCTTTCAATTTGGCTCTAAAATCCGCCACATTTTTAAAAGGTCCAAGCGCCCGCACAAACTCGTCATTGAATTCCGGCAGTTCTGATTTGACCTCATCCCCCGCCTTCTCCGAAGGAGAAGAAGCCCTCCCTTCCGGGGAGGGTTTGGGTGGGGTTGAATCGTCTACGGACACGTCCGCCATGTGTATCTTCGGCGCGCGAGATTTGCGGATATCCATGATGGTGCTCTCCAGGTCCTCGTCGGTGACGGCAACATTTTTTTCCGCGTCAGTCATGCCTGAAATTATTTTTTTGGCAATGCCTTTATAGTCGGGGAGTTTGATTTGTGGTAGCATGGCGGTCTTGATCTTGAATCCGAGGGGATTGTGCCGGGCGAGCTTGGTAATGGAAATTTCCGGCCGGCTGATGGCGTCAATTTTTTCACTTTCAATAATTTTCGGATAATGTTCGGAAAGCGCCAATTCTGCCATCTCTTCCAAGATGCGGATTTCCGGCACCTTAGACAGGAGCACATTTTCCGGAACTTTGCCCTTTCGGAAGCCGTCCAGCTTCAGGGTTTCGCCTATTTTTTTTAATGCCTTGGCAAAGTAGGATTCAAATATCTCGGGTTCCAATTCTCCCTCGATTTCTACTTCGCTTTTTGGTAATTTTTTAACGGCTACTTTGAGCATACGATTATACTATATTTATCGGTTCTTTTTGTCAAAAAAAGAAAATCCCTCTTTTATGAGGGATTTTTCCGAGCACCTCTTTTTAATTTATACTGTTCACATTCACGTCAATGTCGGTGTCTGTCGCATTTAATTCTTGTTCCAAAGCGTCAAGCACAGCCGAGTCCTGGTCCGTCAAAGCTGTGGATTGTTCCTGGGTTGTCGGTATTGGCTTTACGGCATTTTTATTTGACATCCAAATATATATTCCGCCGACAATCAAGATAATTATAATGATTACTAGCCCGATGAACGCTCCGTTTGATTTTTTTTCTGGTTCCACAATATTTTCTTCCATAGTATTTTTTATATTTTATTTAATAATTGATGTTTCTACTCTGCCGGTGTTTGCCTGAGCTCTTCCACTTTCTTCCTTACCGCATCTTTGAGCGATTTAACCGCATCCCCGAGCGCCAGATGGGCCTCTCTGATAAGTTTCTGCGTGTCTTGCGCCAAGGTGACTAGTTTGGTCCTGTTTTCCTTGGAAAGTTCGTCGATTGAGGCGGACAAAAGCGCGTTCATTTCCGCAATTTTCGCCGTGGCATCGTTTAGTTTCGCGTTAGCGGTGGCCAGAAAACTTTTTGCTTCCGCGGTGTCAAGTCCTTTTGCTTCCAGTGTGAGTATATAGGTATCAACTTTGTTTTTCAGGTTGTTCATTCTTTCAACTGCCACATCAAACCTCATCAATGCCTGCTCCCGTCCGGTAATCCTCAATTCTTTTATTCTGGCTTTGGCCGTATCTTGTTCTCCTTTTATTTGAAACCTCAAGGTGTCCATTTTCTGTTTTACTTCCGTCCGCATGGCTTCCACTCTTTCTTTCATTTGGGCGCGTATCTCGTCGCGCTCGCTTTGCGCGCGAACCGCTCTCACATTTACACTAAGCGCCATTAGCAAAACAACAAATAAAATCAAATATTTTTTCATAAGTATTTTAAGGTATTAAATTAATAATTCAACCGAGCGTATTATACCAAAAAAGCTACCAGAAGTAACGCAACAATGTTCAGGATTTTTATCATCGGATTGATGGCAGGGCCGGCGGTATCTTTATAAGGGTCTCCGACGGTGTCTCCGGTTACGGCCGCCTTATGGGCATCACTGCCCTTGCCGCCATGACTGCCTTGTTCAATATGCTTTTTGGCATTGTCCCAGGCGCCGCCGCCGGAGGTCATGGAAATGGCAACGAAAAGTCCGGTAATGATGGAGCCAACCAGAAGCCCTCCCAAGACCACCAGGCCCTTGTCCTTTCCGAAAATTAAAATCACCAAAATGGGCGCCAGAACCGGTATCAGGGCCGGTGCAATCATTTGCTTGATGGCGGCGCCGGTGATGATTGAAACCGCCTGACCGTAATCCGGCTTGGCGGTGCCTTCCATGATTCCCTTGATTTCCCGGAACTGTCGGCGGATTTCTTCCACCACTTTTCCAGCCGTTTTTCCCACCGCTTCCATACAGAGCGCGCCGAAGTAATAAGGCAGAAGTCCGCCCAAGAAGAGTCCGACGATAACATACGGGTTGCTTAGGTCAAAAGTAATGCTTTGTCCGGCTTTGACGATTTCTTCCGTGTAGGAAGCGAAGAGAACAAGAGCCGCCAGGCCGGCCGAACCGATGGCATAGCCCTTGGTAACGGCCTTGGTGGTGTTGCCGACGGCGTCCAGCGGGTCAGTCACGTTCCGGACTTTTTCCGGTAGTTCCGCCATTTCCGCGATTCCTCCGGCATTGTCCGTAATCGGACCGTAGGCGTCAATCGCCACGATTATCCCCGTCATGGAAAGCATGGACATGGCCGCCACCGCGATTCCGTAGAGTCCGCCGTAATAGTAACTGATTAAAATTCCCAGAACGATGGTAATCAGGGGCCAGGCGGTGGATTTCATGGAAATGGCCAGGCCCTGAATGACATTCGTGCCGTGTCCGGAGACGGAAGCGAGCGCGATGGACTGCACCGGAGAATATTTGGTAGAAGTAAAGTATTCGGTAATGACAACCAGCGCTCCGGTAACGAAGAGTCCGACTAGAGAGCAAATGAATAGCGCCATGACCGAGTAAGTGCCGTTCCCGGCCATCAGCATATTAGTGACAGGATAGAAGGCGGCGGCGGCCAGAATGCCGGAAACAATAAGGCCTTTATACAAAGCGCCCATTATATTCGGAGTATCCGAGCGGACTGTGTCCGCCGAAGCTCGCTTTGGCAAGCGAAGGCGGACAAACCAGGTGCCGATGATTGATGCGAAGATTGCCATTCCGCCGATGACCAGAGGATAGAGAATCGCATTTTCAAAACCAACAAAAAGAAGGGAACCGAGAAGCATCGTGGCTACCGAAGTAACCGCATATGTCTCAAAAAGGTCGGCGGCCATACCCGCGCAGTCCCCGACGTTGTCCCCGACATTGTCGGCGATAACGCCCGGGTTTCTTGGGTCGTCTTCCGGAATGCCGGCTTCAAGTTTGCCAACCAAGTCCGCTCCCACATCCGCCGCCTTGGTGAATATTCCTCCTCCGAGCCGGGCGAAAACGGAAATAAGCGAAGCGCCGAAGCCGAGTCCGATGAGGGCCGTAACATCTTTGGTTATTGCGTAAAAAGCGGCAACGCCAAGCAGCGCCAAACCCACCACCAAAAGCCCGGTCACCGTCCCGCCTCGGAAAGCCAAAGACAGGGCGTTATTGATTCCGCTCCGGGCCGCTTCGGTTGTTCTGACATTGGCTCGAACGGAGACATTCATTCCGATGTATCCGGCCAAAGCGGAGAAAACCGCTCCGACCAAAAATCCGAAAGCCATAGTCCATCCCAATTTAGGCACAAAACCGATAAGCAGAAAAAGGACGACAGCAATCATTCCAATAGTTTTATATTGTTTATTCAAATAAGCGCTTGCGCCTTCCTGAATCGCTTTGGCGATTTCTTGCATGCGCTGGTTGCCGGGACTTTTCTTAAGGATTGATTTTGCTAAAAGCAAACCGTAAATAATCGCCACCACCGAACTCGCAATCGCAAACAATAAAAATTGATTCATAGTTTTAACTAACCTTATTATTAATAATTTAACTTATTTTATTTCTTTTCTTCCACAACTTCAACTTTTTCTCCGTCGGCCGTGGCGACTTCTTTGCCGTCGCCCTTGATGTCTATTCTCCAGCCGGTCAGTTTGGCCGCCAGGCGTACATTCTGCCCGCCCTTGCCAATGGCCAGCGACAACTGGTCATTACCGACTTCCACAGTCGCCTTGTGCTCCTTCTCGTCAATTTCAATAGCAACCACTTTGGCCGGCGAGAGGGAATTGGAAACAAATTGTTTTGGATCTGCGGACCAGGGGATTATATCAATTTTTTCTCCGGAAAGTTCCGTAGTAATAGTGTTGACCCGCGTGCCCTTCTGCCCGACGCAGGAGCCGACGGCGTCAATATGCTCATCGTTGGAGTAAACGGCGATTTTGGAGCGGGCGCCGGCTTCACGGGCGACCGATTTTATTTCCACCACACTATTTTCTATTTCCGGCGCTTCGGTGGCGAAAAGTTTTTCTATAAATTTCGGATGGGTGCGGGAAAGTCGCAAATTGATGCCTCGCGGTGTGTCTTCCACGCTGTAGAGGTAGGTCCGGACTCTCTGCCCGCGCTCCCAGTATTCTCCGGGAATCTGTTCTTCGGCCGGCAGGATGCCGGTTGCCCTATTGAAATCCACATAGACGTTGCCCCGCTCCACTTTCTGCACGATGCCGGAAACAATTTCTCCTTCCTTGGTGCCGTATTCGTCTATGATGGAGGTGCGTTCCGCTTCGCGGATTTTCTGAATAATCACCTGCTTGGCGGTCTGCGCGGCAATACGTCCATAATCGTCCTTGGCTTCCAGGGGAAAAATTATTTCGTCGTTCAATTCTACCCCTTTTTTTATTTTTTTGGCGTCTTCCAGGAGCATGTGATGCTCGGCGTTGAAATGCACGCGTTCATCATCGGATTCTTTTATTGAATACTCACCCCCTCCAACCTCCCCCGAAGGAGGAGACTTGAATTCCTCCCTCTCCTTTGGGGAGGGGTGGGGAGGGGTGTCCAAAATGGCGATGCTTTCGTCCACCACGATCTTTACCTGAAAGAATTCCGTTTTGCCGCTCTCCAGGTCAAGCTTGGCGCGGATTATCTGCCCCTTCTTGCCATAGTCCTTTTTGTAAGCCGCCGCCATTGCCTGTTCTATCGCTTCCAGTATTTTTTCCTTCGGAATTTTCCTTTCTTCCTCCAACTGCTCCAATGCCGATTTGAATGTTTTTAGGTCTAGCATGATGTATTTTCTTGTGAGCGAAGCGAAGGTAGAAAATCTTCACCCCGCACTCCGTTCATTAATTTATTAAAAAAGCCCTGTTTTCAGCAGGACTCGTACACCATCAAGACTAGCACAATGTTTATTTGAAAGCAATGTGTTGAGTTAACCATATGGGGTGACAAAAATGCTAAATTGGGGTGACAAAGGTTAACCATCTTTAATCACCTTAATTAGCAAGAGAAAAACATATGGCAAACAAAAATCAAGAACCAGCGTATCCGGTCAAAGTGAGAGCAAAATGGTACTTCTTGGTCGACAAAGCAGACAAGAGTGTAGATGAAGTATGCAAGATGTATATGATTTCGAGAAAAACATACTACAAATGGAAACGAGAAGATCTCGGAA
>Ga0208373_1000964_pt1 | contig 42435 bp, 43 predicted proteins | sample RifOxyC2_FD_184036 | JGI IMG/M metagenome (GOLD analysis project Ga0208373, IMG submission 184036) | Soil microbial communities from Rifle, Colorado - Rifle Oxygen_injection C2 (SPAdes) | ecosystem: Environmental > Terrestrial > Deep subsurface > Rock core/Sediment | place: Rifle, Colorado...
TGATTTTTGAGCCACTTTGTTTGGGACGATTTCTTTCTGGATTACTTCTTTCTGTGCATTCTCTTGCTGGTAGATGTTTTCTTCGTTCAATACAAGAGGAGAGGTTTTGAGTAAATTGGAGATGTTGTTTTTTAGGTGGGAGAAAGAAAAGCTTTGAGTTTCACCCCAAGAAACACCCACATAACTCCAAGTGAGAAAAACGATTAGAAAAACTATAATGGGTTTAATTTTTGACATAAAATCTACCGCAAAAAATCCTTGCAATGCTTCACATTCAGGGTAAAACCTTTCTCTTTTTATACATTGTTGATTATACCATTACAACCCATCTTTTTATAATGAAAACTGTTGAAAAACAAAGATGTTTTTGTTTATAAAAAAGGGCTGTCCGACAGCCCTTTTTTATTCATTACCATACCTCATCTCTCTTATTTCTTTTAGTGTTTCTTCTGCAAATTTTTTATAATCCTTAATATCTTTAAATTGATCTAAAATGGTACCTTTTTTACAAAAACCTTTCTTCCCTTTTATGTGATACTCATCCCAACTAGATCTGTTTGGATTTAAGTCCAAAAAATGTTTTTTAATTCCATCAAATTTTTTATGAACTTTATTATTTAAATTTACATAAACACTATCATGCAATAACTGCTCATTTGATTCTATATGTACTGATTTAAATTTTCCCTGAAACAAAACTCCACTTCTTTTGTACTTCAAATTGAAAGCTTGGGTGTAACCTCCCCCCAACCTTTTCATGAATTCACTTATTCCACCGTCAACTAATTGTTCAAGGATAAAGTGATAATGATTTGGATTAAAGCAATAGCATACAATATTAACTAATTTTTTATTCAAATTTCTAGGGCTGTCGGACAGCCCTTTTTTTGTTTGTTCTTTAATTTTTAAATCAAAAATACTCCCTATTGGTTCAATATTATTAAATAACTTCACACTTTGAAGAAATCTTTCTGCGTCATATTTATCCAAAAATACATCACATTTTCCAGCTCCTCTGTTATAGATATGATAAAATTCTCCATTTTCTAATGCTACTTTTCTCATACTTATTATTGTTACATAAAAAAGGGCTGTCCGACAGCCCTTTTTTCTGAATTTTCTGACAACACTAAATTGACAACACTAGGTGCTACCTAACTCGTTTATAGGCAACAAAAAAACTACCCATCGGTAGTTTTTTTGTTTTATTTTTTATTTAGTTAAGCAACCTTCTCTTTCTTGAAAGGCCAACCTAAATTGGTCAACAAAGCAATCGCTTCTTCTTTCGTTTTTGCAGAAGTAACAATTGTTACAGACATACCAAAAACATTCTTTAATTCTTCATCAGCTGCTTCGGTAAAAATAGTGTGGTCTTTTATTCCTAAAGTATAATTACCCATTTCATCAACTCCTTTTTTTGAAAGACCACGGAAATCTTTTGTTCGAGGAAGTGCCATGTTAACAATCTTATCAAAAAAACTACTCATTCTTGAACCTCTTAATGTAATTTGAAAACCAACGTCACTTCCCTCTCTTAATTTAAAAGCTGCGATAGATTGTTTTGCTTTTCTTACAGACGGTTTTTGTCCAGTTATTTTTCTTAGCCTGTCTTCCATAAGTTCCACTTTCTTTTTATCAACAGTTGAACCAGTACCAACACTAACAACAATCTTTTCTATCTTAGGTGTTTGCATTACATTTTTGTAACCAAAATCAGCCTTCATAAGATTAAAAATTTTATTCTTTTTTTCTTTTAACAATTCCATAATATTTTAGTTTTTAGTCGATAGTTTTTAGTTTTTAGGATTAAATTTTGCTTCGCAGATTTTTTCTTACTACTTATTACTTAATACTTACTACTTAATAACTGTATCACTTTTTTTTGCTACTCTAACATATTTACCATCAACTAGTTTCTTTCCAACCCTTGTTGGTTTACCTGATTTAGGATCAATTAGCATAACGTTTGAAACTTGAATTGGGAAAATCTTATCAATAATCTGACCTTTTTGTCCGCTTCTGGTTGGCTTTTGATGCTTCTTTCTTATGTTTACACCGTCAACAATAATTTTATTTTCAGCAGGAGAAACCTTCAAAACTTTCCCAGTTTTTCCCTTATCTTTTCCTGATATTATTATTACTTTGTCGTTTTTCTTGATTTTCATAATTTTCTTAAATTTTTACATTTACTAGACGATTTCTGGTGCTAGAGAAGCAATTTTTTGGTAACCCAAATCAGATATTTCTCTTGGAATTGGACCGAACACTCTACCTGCTTTTGGTTCCTTTTTGTCTTTATCTATAATAACAACAGAATTTTCATCAAAATAAATATAAGAACCATCCTTTCTTCTGAAAGGCTTTTTTTGCCTAACAACAACAGCTCTCAGAATATCCTTTTTCTTAACTTGTTTTCTTGGTTCAGCAGACTGAACAGACAAGACAACAATGTCCCCGATTTGAGCGTATCTCCTTTTAGAACCACCGATAACCTTAAAAACTCTACCGATTTTACCGCCGGAGTTGTCAGTTATTTTTACTATTGTTTGTGGTTGAATCATTTTTTTAAGTTTACAGTAAACAGTTTACAGTTTACAGAATTATTTATTTTATTATTTCGAAGCTCTTATCTTTTGAAATTGGTCTTGTTTCTTTTATTCTTACGTTGTCACCTATCTTTGCTGTATTTCCGGCGTCATGTACCTTAAATTTTTTAGCAATCTTTGTATACTTGCCATACTTAGGGTGTTTAACGAACCTTTGTACCTTAACAACAATAGTATCTTTCATTTTATCCGAAACAACTATCCCCTCAAGAATTTTACCTCCTGTTTCTTTTTTGATATTATTTTTTGAAATTTTTTCTGTCATGTTTTAAATAATCTTTACAGTTATTTGCTTTTTATTTCTCTAATTCTTAGTTCTGTTAAAATTCTTGCGGTTTCTTTTCTTATGTTTACTCTTCCTTTAACATTCTTATCTTTACTCCCTGAAGAACCAAATCTAACCTCTCTCAAATCCTTCCTTTTATCAGCAAGTATTTTTTCTAATTCCTTTTCTGTTTTTTTATTTAAATCTTTCATAAATATCGCTTTATATTATCTATTTTTTGAATTAAGTCAACCTAAGCTATCTTTCTAGCACAAATTAGTACTAAATATTCTCGATATCTTCCCTACTAACAACCTTAGTTTTAACAGGTAATTTTGTCCCAGCTTTCCTTAAAGCTTCTCTTGCAACTTCTTCAGTAACACCATCTACTTCAAAAAGTATTCTTCCTGGCTTTACTTCAAAACAATATCCCTTAGGATCTCCCTTTCCCTTTCCCATACCAACCTCAGCTGCTTTAGCTGTGAAAGGCCTGTCAGGAAAAAGTCTTATCCACATTTTACCCAACTTACCCATCTTTCTGTTAGCCGCAACCCTGGCTGATTCGATTTGATTTGACCTCACCCTAGCAGCTGTTGTTGCCTTAAGACCGTAAGAACCAAAGGAGACTTTTGTTCCACGAGAAGCAACCCCTATTTTATTAGGATTTTTTCTGGCAGTTTGCCATTTTCTAAATTTTGCTTTTTTGGGAAACAACATAATTATATTTGTCTAAGCTTTATTATTAAAAACGTCACCTCTGTATATCCAAACCTTTACACCGATAACACCGTAAGCCAAATTAGCTCTTTTTCTCGTAAAATCAATATCAGCTCTTAGTGTTTGAAGTGGGACTCTGCCTTTTTTTATTTCTTCCTTTCTAGCCATTTCTGCTCCTCCAAGTCTTCCAGAAATGACAATTCTTACCCCCATCACTTCCCTACTTGCCATAACCTTATCTGCTGTCATTTTTAGAACTCTCCTGAAAGGCATTCTCTTTTCCAAACCTTCCACAACCATGGATCCAACAATACCAGCATCAGCCTCTGGATAACGAACCTCTTCAACATCAATGCTCATATCTTCAGGAATGATTAATTTTCTTTTCTTAGCGAAAGCGATAATCTCGTTCTTTATCTTCTTCATACCATCCCCGCTTCGTCCGATAATCATACCAGCTCTAGAAGTTTTTATTATAATTTTTATTTTCTTCTCGTCTCTTTCAACATCAATAGAGCTAACGTACATATCTCTTAGTTTCTTCTCTAAATATTCTCTAATTAAAATATCAGCCTTTAAATAATCTTGGTATTTTTTACCACTAAAAAACCATCGGGATTTCCAGTCTCTTAATATCTTCAATCTTTGCGCGTATGGATGGGCTACATGTGTCATATTGTTAAGCTTATAGCTGACAGCTTACAGCCGACAGCTTTTTTAATTATTTTTTAATTTTTGTTTCTGTGTTCTTCTGTTCTTTTGTTTCTTTGTTTTTAACAACCTCTTTTTTTGTTGTTTTCTTTGATTTTTTCAATTCCTTTTCTCCTTTAGTCTCTAAGTTCACAAAAATGTGACTAGTTCTCTTTTTAATGGGAAAAGCTCTTCCTTTTGATCCCGCAAGTCTTCTCTTTAAAGTAGCCCCTTCATCTACCATAATCTCTTTTACAAATAAATTTGCTTTTTCAATATTAAAATTATGTTTTGCGTTAGCGACAGCAGACTCCAAAAGCTTTTTTATAACTAAAGAAGCTTTTTTATTCAAAAAATTTAACTCTATCAAAGCACGGCTTACGTCTTTTCCTCTCACCAAATCAGCAATGAGACGAACTTTTCTCGGTGATTGTCTATAATTTTTTAATTCTGCTTTAATCATGGTTTATTTTATTACTTAGCTGAAGCTTTAGCTGCTTTTGCTGCAGAAATTTCAGCTTCTTTTTTCTTCTGGTCTTGTTCCTTCTGCATCTTACCTCCGTGTCTGTAGAATTTTTTAGTTGGTGAAAATTCTCCCAATCTGTGTCCCACCATATCTTCAGAAACAAAAACGTCTAAGTGATCTTTTCCATTGTGAACACCAAAAGTGAACCCAACCATCTCTGGAGCTATCTGACTAGCTCTCGCCCATGTCTTAATAACACCATCTGTTGGCTTTTTGCTAACTACCTTTTTTAAAAGTTTTTCGTCCACATAGGGACCTTTTTTAACTGATCTTGTCATAATGTAAAAAGCTCCAACACGAGAGCTTGGTATATACTACCAAAACAAAAAAAATATGCAAGTTATAAGTAAATAATCCTCTAGATGAACCATAAAATATTTAGATTCTTTGTTGGTTCATCGACTCGGTAACCATAAAAACTCGGCTTATCAACTTCTTTATGATGGCTCTCACTCTACGTCGCCAATAAAAAAACAACCCGTCTGGGACGGATTGTTTTTTTATTTGAACCTTTTTTTAGAAACTATCTTCCATCTTCTCTAGGATTCTCTTAGCAGTATCTTTTCCTCCCAAGCCAAAAGATAAACCTAAAGCCAAGGCAAGAGCCACAATAAATCCTGTAAACAAAGTTTGCAAGAAAGGTGCAGCAACACCTAATTGGAAAAGAGCCATCAAAATAGCGAATACCCAAATTGACCATTTTGTAACACTACCAAGGAAATTTGCTGATTTAACTTCAGCTGCTTTAGCTGAACCTACAACAAGACTCTGCATTGCGTCGGCAATCAAAGCTGTCACTAACAAAATAAGAACAGCAACGATAACCTGTGGCAAATATAGAAGTACAACTTGTTGGAGAAAATCATTTACTTGATTAAGACCCAAGACATCAAAGGAAGCCACCAAAAAAACGATTATGACAAACCATTTTACAAGTGCCCCTAGGAATTTACCTGAATCAAGTCTGAATCCAGCCTTGTTCAAAATAGATTCTGTCCCCGCACTCTTCAAAGCATTATCAACTTTCAGAGATTTCACAATCTGAGAAACAACTCTTCCAAATAATGAACCCACAACCCACCCAGCAATAAAGATAATTATTGCGATGATCAAATTAGGGACGAAGTCTACAACTCCTATCGATAAACTTTGAAAAGAAGTTGTTAATACTTCACCCCAAGTATTTAATATCATATATTTAATAACAAAAAATTAATAAAATTAAAAACGACCAACTATATTTTAAATCAATATAACTATTAATAATGATACAACAAATTAACTAAATTTTTATTAAATTTGTGGAAAACTTTGAGAAAGCTAACCGCTCACAGCTCACAGCTTACAGCAAAAAACAACGAACTCCCGTTCGTTGTTTTTGTTTTGTTGTTTTGAGCTTTTCTTTTTTCCATTCTTCTGTCTTTCTGTTTCTCCGTTCTTCTGTCTCTTAGTTTCTCTGTTTAGTTCTGGTTTAAGATTTGTCTAGTTTTCGGCCCCACCACTCCCCAACCGGTCTCGGTAGGTGTGCCGGTGCAAACAATGTTCTGGGCGCACTGGAAGTCTTTGACTGCTTGTTCGGTGACTGTCCCGTAGTAACCAGTGTTGGTAGGATAAGAGAAGAAACCTAGTGTTCGGAGTTTTTGTTGGAGTTGTTTAATTGTTTCGTTATTGTTTCCTTTTTTCAAAGTTTGGGTAAAGGTTGTTGTTGTGTTTTCTGTTCCTTCGTTCTTTTGTTTCTCTGTTTCTATGTTCTTCTGTTCTTCTGTCTTTGTTCCGTTAAGTGCTTCTCTAGTTTGTGGACCCACCATGCCTAGGGCTTCTATGTTGTGAGCTTTCTGGAAAGCTTTCACTGATTCTTCGGTGACTGTGCCGTAGTAACCGGTGTTGGTGGGGTAAGTGAAGAAACCTAGTTCTCGCAGTCTCAGTTGGAGTTTTACTACTTCTTGATTGTTTAATCCTTTGTGTAAGGAAGTTGTGAATTGGTAGCTGTTGACTGTTAGTTGTGGGATGTTTGTTCCTTCGTTCTTTTGTTTCTCTGTTTCTGTGTTCTTCTGTTCTTCTGTTTTTGTGTTTGTTTGTTCTTCTGTCTTTGTGTCTTTTGGTTCTTCGTAGTAAACAATCGTTCCATCTGGGTAGACTGTTTGTAGACGGGGGGTTTGTTCTGGAGCAAGGATGAGAGTGCCTGTGAAAACAGAACCTCCTCCACAAGCCATGGTGATGGTGTAAGTATCTGAGTTGGTGGAGTTGCCGGCGTTATCTACGGCTTTGATGTACCAGGTGTGGTTACCGCAGGTGAGAGCGGTGGCGGTGGAAACAGAGGTGGTGGTGCTGGCGATGTTGTCTGTATCTAAAGTGCCGTTGACGTATAACTGGTACTTAGCAATGTTGGAACTGGGGTCGGAGGAAGGGTTCCAAGAGAGAGAGGGATTGATGCTGGTGGTACTGGTGTTGTTGTCTGAGGCGAGAGAGAAAGAGTTGGGAGCGGTGGTGTCTCTCTCTAGGGCAAAGGTGTGAGTAGAATAGCCTCCAATGTAGTTGAAGGTTAGATTACCACTGCTGTCGCTCTGACAAGCTCCGTTGCTGTTACAGGTGGCTCCTGTGACCGCTGTGGTGGAGGCTGTGCCGTCTAGTTTGAATTGGTAGTAAGTGTCAGGGAGTAAGTCTCCGACTGTGTAGGCTGTAGTGGTAGCAAGGGTCAGGAAGCTTCCGGCTGTAGAGGTAGCTGTCCATTGTTTGTTTTGGTCTCCGGTGGTGTCCCAGGTGTTGATGGTGAGGTCCATGTATTGAGTAGTTGTGGCTTGGTAGGTTCCTCCTGCTGGTGTGATGGTGAAGGTGGAGGTTGTAGGTGTGGTAGAAGCTGTTTTCATTCTGTATTTACCGTTACTGTAGATTCTGATGTCTCCTGTGGTGGGGATGTTGTGAGTTCCTACTGTGTAGGGTGGTTGGTATTCGTAAGCTCCGATGTCGGGGGTGCCGTAGATGGGGTTGCCGGAGTAGTCGGTGGACAAAGAAACATCGGTGCCGGAGTCGATGTTTGGAGACAGGGATTGCAAACGAAAATCTCCGTTAGCTGGGTCAACGAACAAGGGGTCGACTAACTCTTGGTTATTGATACCTTTGTAGGTGTTTTCCCAATCAGAATCTCCGCTGGTAGACCAGCTATTATGTGAGGCGCTGAAACCAGGAGATGATGCATAAAACACAATATCAAAATCTAAAGCTACGGGGTTATCTGAAATATTATTTCTTGTAATGATTCCGGGAGCGTAAAAATAGAAATAAAAACCCTTATCGCTATTATTGTAAGCGATATTATTATACAACCAAGAATCACTCGCAAAATTAGCAGATAGTCCCACATTATTATTAGAAAAAATAGAATATTTTATTGTAGTGCCTATTGATGATTGAATATAAAGTCCAGTTAAACAATCATGAGCCTCGATTCTATTTCCAGTAAAGGAAGTAGAGGTTAAAAAACCATAAAAAGCAAACCTAACGATGATATCTTGAAAATTTATGTAACTGGCTGGATATTCCAAGTCAACACCATAAGCCCTTTGGGATGCTTCAATGTGCAATGTATCAATATCTTCCCCAGAAGCTACTCTATAATACAAAACATTAGATGCCCAATACCATTCCCCCTCTCCGAGAGTGTCAGATGAACCTCCTTTTGTTTTCTTTTCCAGTGAAGCAATGGAGGGGCCTGTGGCTAAAATATAATTCTGTGTAGTCAAAGTTTTTTGATAGGTGTTCGCACTCCCTCCGCCATATGAGATCCACCCTCCAGACACATCTTCACTTCCCCATATTTCTGGTTTGTGAGTGCTGTCGATTCCTCTGAAAGTTATTCTGCCGGAGCTTGTTCCTGGTGTGTTTAAATAAAGCATCTCTCTATATGGAACATTTTCGTTTTTGATGATTACGACAGTATCACCGGCTTGAACTACCTCTCCAGCTTTAGTTAAACTTGCCCACGGTAAATTTTCCGATCCAACACCGTCATCATCCCCCAAAACATTATCGACATAAAAGGTGTAGTTAGATGTGTAGCCAGGGATAACATTTAGTGTAAATGTTGATGTTGAAGAGATAGTGTCACCATCATCATTGAAAACTTTAATGTACCAAGTGTGTGTGCCTGGCGACAATTCTCCGGTTGGGGTTGCGGAGGTGCCGGTTATATCATCCTTGTTCAGAACTCCATCAATAAACAACTGGTATTTTGCGATGCCAAAATAACTTTCAGCTTCTTGCCAGACAAATGAAGGAGACTGGGATGCGGAAACTGCGTTGTTGGTTGGGGAAACAATATTGAAAGCACTCGTAAAAGAAGTTTTGTCTTGGCTAAGTGGCCCTAGTATAGAGTAGGTATCAATGCGAGAAAAACTGGCAGTGTTATCGTCAGTATTGTCAGCCGTGAACCAAACGAAATATGCGTCAGTTTCAGCAGTGTAGATAGGCGTGAGTGTTTGCGCAGAGACACTGGTGCTTTCCGTAATTTTTGTGCCACCCAAAGCTTCAATTTCAGCCAAAGTTAATTCATCCCCATGAAATGTTGGAGCGGAGGCAAACTGAAACAATACTTCTTTCACTCGACGTGTTTGTTTGAAAGGATAGAGGGTGAAAGTAATCTTTCCTCCAGTAACCGCCGCCTTAACGGAAGGAGGTTGTAATAATAGTTCATTATCAGTGAAAGCATTAGCGACTTCATAATCAACCTGGCCGAACCCAAAAGCTGTGCTGTCGTAACCAGTAGCCCAAATAGAACCAGTTTGCCTTAGCGCGGCTTTAACATCAAAATTATTCCAAGTTGGATGATTATATCGGAGAGATGCCATCACCCCAGCGTTATCCCCTGTTGTTCCAGACAAAGTAGTATTGGGGAAAATTATTTGATCTAATATCCATTCAATCCCTGAACCTGTACCAAAATGGATTTCATGTCCCGGGGCAACATGAAAAGCTGGTGGAGCATCAAGCCCTAAATCCACAGTAAATGCGTAGTTGTGAAGCACATCATAATCAACCGAATAATTGTATTCAGTTATATTATCCCCGCCATAAAGGGTACAAGAAGATGTGAAAATCTGATAAGGACCTTGAGAAGGTACCAAAACACCAAACTCATCGTAGCGCTGTGTAGTTGAGTCAACAGCCGTTGTGATGCTGGTAGAAAAAGGGCCAGACCCCCCCATATTAGTACTGTGAACGATAATATCAGTACCAATATGTCCTGCCCCCAGTAATTGATTAATTGTACTTGTAACACTGGAATATGCATGACGCGAATCTACCAAAACCTTAACAGGGTCTGCCTTGACTTCCCCTACTACTCCAAAAAACAAAAAAATTATTAAAAACAATCTTACAGGTCTAGACGATCTTTTTTTTACTTTTTTTAAACTCATATTATAAAAAATTCGCAGAATCAACTGTGCTGTCTAAAATTTCACAAAAAAATAAGAAGCTTAGATGCCAAGCCTGTTTATTATTTTCTGATGAGGGTGGTCGAGAATATCTCTAACCAATTTATCGTAAATATTTAATCGATACTTAAAGTCTTCCGTCTTCAAAACAACGTATCGCAACTCTTTTCCAATTTCTGATTCCAAAACACCTATCGCGCTTTCCAAGCTACCTGTTTTAATATTATCCCCTACAATAAGAATATCTACTCGGCTATCTGGGTTCTGAATAAAAACACCCGAAACCAAAACTAATTTTAATTTTCCAGCGCCATTAAGTCTCTTTATTAATGAAGAAGAATTAAGAGGCGCCATATTCACAAGCAAATTATACAATGCGCTTGTGTAAGGGAACTTTTCGTCCAAAGCCCAGCCGTTTGTTTTTTTCTTGGTTACCAGAATCTGGACCTGTTTTGTTTTCGTATTTTTTACTTTTTTCTTTATTTCTTTAAAAAAAATTTTCTTCTTAATCAACCCAACCTTACTCAATAAGTTTAGCTCCTTTCTAAGAACTGCCGTAGCTACCTTCGTTCTCTTAGAAATATCTTCATTGTCAAAAGCAATATCTGCATTAGATAAAAATAATTTCATTATTTTAACTTTAGCAAGACTCCCAAATAATTTTCCTAGTGTTTCCATATCCGAATATTATAACAAAATATTGAAAATAACCAAAAGTAAAAACCACAGTAACAAGAGCTCTATGGTTTTTGAAACATTTATCAATAACTACAAATTTAACAAAAAAAAATAACCGCACCCCTAAGGGTGCGGTTATTTTTACAAAATGATTCAAATTTAGATACTGAACGAGGAGGTGAGAGAAAATTTTTTGAGACGTATTGCAATACGGCGAAAGAAATTTTCCTGATACCGACAAAGTTTAGTGTTAAATTGGGATTATTTTAAAATTATTTATTTTAGTGTTACTTTTCCACCAGCAGCCTCTACCTCTGCTTTCAAAGCTTCAGCGTCATCCTTCTTCACTCCTTCTTTCAATACAGCGGGAGCAGAATCAACTAATTCTTTAGCTTCTTTAAGTCCAAGACCCAAAGCTGCCTTAACTGCTTTAATAACAGAAATCTTTTGATCTCCAGCAGATGTAAGCTCTACTGTGAAAGAACTCTTCTCTTCCCCATCATCAGCTCCTCCAGCAGGGGCACCAGCTACAGCGACAGCTGCTGCTGACACACCAAACTTCTTTTCAAAAAGCTTTACTAATTCATGAAGATCCAATACTGACATTTCTTCAATTTCTTGTACTAATTTTTTAAATTTTGCAGGAACAACAACTTCTTCAGTTTCTTCAACTGGGGCAGGAGCTTTTTCCTTAACCTCTTCTACAGAAGGAGCTACTGCTTCCTCAACCGCAACTTCTTCTTTAACTTCTGCAACCTCTTCAGTTGCTTCTACATTTTTTTCTTCCATATTATTTTAGTTTATAGTTTTTTAGTTTATAGTTTTTAGTAAAAATTTTCTCACTAATATACAAACTACCAACTAATAAATTAATTTTTAAAATTTATAATTTGAAAAAACCTTCTTATGATTTTTTCTCAGCTATCTTATCCAATGCCACAACAAGTCCTTGTATCGGTGAATTTATAACATTTACAAACTGACCATAAAGTACTTTGATTGGTGGAATGGAAGCAATCTCTGTCATTGCCATTTTATCCATATATTTTCCTTCGAAAATACCTCCTAGGATAGCAATCTTATCTTTAAATCCCTTTTGGAAATCATAGACACCTCTTGCAGGAGCGATTAAATCATTTGAATAAGCTAAGGCCAATTCACCATCCAACTGAGGCATGTCCCCTTTTGGACTTAATTCACCTAAGGCTCTTTTTACAAGAGTCTTCTTAGCAACAATGTAATTTACATCTTCCCCTCGAAGTTTTTTTCTTAAATCAGTCGTATCTTTAACGCCTAACCCTTTGAAATTAACAAACACAACAGACTTTGAATCATTCAAAATACCATTTATATTCTTGTAAATCTCAACCTTTTTTTCTTTCGAAATTGCCATATCGTTTCTTTAAAATTAAAAAACGCCATTAAAAAAATAAAGGCATTAAAGCTAGTTCGACCTAAATAGGAGCTTATTTGGGATTATTAACAATCCTTGTGCCTATCTTCTTGGGCCTTTATTTAAACAAAAGTATACCAAAAGGAATCAAAAAGTAAAGGAAACTACAAACTACCCACAACCACCTCTTGAGTATTTGCTTCCATTTCTTCATAGCTATTAGCAATCAAGATAGTAACAAAACTAATAACAAGTAGCAAAAAAAATCCAAGAGCGAATTTTACAAATGACTTATTTATCATAATTTAATTTTAACATTAAAACACAAACCAAGACAAGAAAAAATCCTTAGCAACAGGGGTCTCCTTGGGATACCTTGTTGCTAAGGATTTTTTTTCTAAACTTTGCACACCTTTATCCTGTTGACAAAAAACTATTTTTTTATAAACTAGTTATTGAAACTTGTTCTCTTCTTATCAACGAGCCACTACTATAATATGATGGCTCACTTCAAAGGAGGATTTTGCCTATGCAGAAGAAAACGTTGTTGGTCCTGATGGCCATGGCCCTGTCCCTTTCCCTGGCGTTAAGTGCCTGGGGATTGGGAACCGTTAACGACCTCAAGATTGCCCAGTGCGACACCTGCCATGACGGCACTGTCATTGGAACTCCTGCCATTGGTGGCGGAAGCCCAATCGAGTTGCTCACTCAACAGTCTCATGAAAGCATTATCTTTTTGCATGTATCGCCGGTCGCCGTGAGCACCGGAACGGCCGCTGTGGCCGCCAGCATCCAAGGCACCTATGTTACTAAGGACGTGCGCCTGTCCGATGCTCAGGATTATGTAATGATTGCAACAACTTTGACCGCTCTGGGGGTACCCGACGATAGTATGCGGGTAGCCGGCCTTTCCAACGACGGCGGGTTTGAAACCATCGAGCAAGCGCTCTCAACCGGAACCGAAGCCCCCGCTCCTGAGGTAGCGACGCCTTTGAAAACGGAGACCTTCGGCCCCCTCGCTATTCTGACGCCAGCCGCCACGGCCGGAACTGCCTGCCCATTGGCTGGGTAATCTCCCAAAAACTCCCCGTCCTGTGAGACGGAATCCTCTAGCGAACAGCCGATCCCCTGTGGGCCGGCTGTTTTTAATTTCCTAAAAAATATTACCGCCTTTCAATTTTGTATATCTACACAAACAAGCTAACCCATTGACAGAAAGCTTTTACTTTATATAATAACCATTGAAATTTGTTCTCATTCACCAAAGAGCCTTTGGCTCACAGAAAGGGGGAAACATGCAAAGAAAACTCTGGTTACTATTTTTGCTTGCACTATGTATGTCCGGGATAGGGATCGCCTTCGGGCAAAAAGACAATGGTGTCGTTAACGGCTACAAGGTAACATACCAAGACGGGACCACCAGCGAACACGCCCCGAAACAAGGCGAGGTCATTGTTTTCAAACAACCTTTCGTGATCCCCTCGCTTCCGACACCGGCCGCTGCCACCCCCGCCGACACGGTACAGACCTCCGTCGAAAAATCCAACTAGGAGCATCGGCTCCACCATCGAAAATCCGCTCCTACCCAGGGGCGGTTTTTAATTTTAAATTCCTTAACTTTATAAACTTTTTATATTTGACAAACAATACTGCTTCGCTATTATTAATAATGAAATGCTCTCTTAATTAGTTTCCTCCAGAAAGGTTTGACTGAGTTCTCAGAAGTGTCCACTTCTGCTGCCTAGGACTTAGCCAAGCTACCACACCTAAACTGGGTTCCCCCAGTTGAATCGCCTCTCTCCACGGGGGCGATTTTTTCTTTTCATAAAAGAAAGCCCTCCCCTACTCAAAACTCTTACTGGCTATATAATAAAGGTCCTTTTAAATACTTTTAAATTCACAAAGAGTTTACTCATTCCGGTTGTCCCCACATATACAGAAAAAGCTTGACAATGAATTTCATTCCTGTATTATATAGGTAGATAGTTCTTCGGAAAATCTAAAGACGCGATTGCCGTTTGCGATCACACACTCTTTATTTTTTATTTTGAGCACTGCCTTTTAGGTGGTGTTCTTTTTTTTTAAAATTATTGTATTCAAAGTTATCCACAACTATCAATAAAAAAATTTGACAAAGAAATTCGTTTGAGTATTATATAGAGTAGATAGTACATCATAGATGGAATTCACTGACGATCGTGTTTCTTAACACACAACACCCGCGCTGCCTGCGCCTTTCTGCACTCGACTCTCCATCTCCTTTTCACGAATGCTCCTCCCTTTATGGGCGGAGCATTTTAATTTACCCTATAACCCTATAAAATAGGCCTCCTAAAAAGGTCTTGACAAAAAACAACATTTATATATACTTGTTGCTAGGAAATGTACCCTAAATATAAGTTAGGCAAAGGATGCACCCCCCATCCCCCCTGCTTTACTTAGAAGGCTCCCGCCATTTCTTTCCTGAACAGGGACCTTCATCTCCCCCGAAAGGGCCCCATCGCAAGGTGAGGGCCCTTTTTTCATTCCTAAAATCCACCTTATTTAAATCTACAGGGGCAAGGCCCCTGTAGATTTAATTTACTCCCACAAAACGATTGACAAAAAATGAGGTTTTGCTAATATTTTAATCAGACACAGAAAAGTTCTTCCTGTGGAATGCTCGATGAGTTATGAACAACGGACTACGAATCGAGACAAACCACACTATGACCGGAGGTATCACCAATGGAGATGACCCGCCAACTGCTGATGGCCCAACGTGGCCACCCCGAGATGATCACCATCTCCCATTACCGTTTCCTGGCCGCCAACGACCACCCAGCGACGTCCTCCAATTCCCTCTGCATGTAGACCCGCTTGGTCTTCTAGGGAAATAAAGGCCGGTTCCTTGTGGACCGGTCTTTTCTCATTCTTAAAAACCCAAAACAGAACTCCCAGGGGCCTGGCCCCTGGGAGTTCTTTAATTTAGCTTTTACCACAAAGGCACAGTGCTTGTTGATGTATTGTTCTCAAAAATGATGTTGTTTGCGGTTTGAAGAACTGAGTTAGTGTCCGCAAACACTCCCCACTGATTATTTTTAAAGGTAACATTTTCTAAGTTTATAGGAGAATCTTCATACAACAAACCGTACTTCATATAACTGAATTCTGCATTTTTTATAGAAGAACTGGACATCGGATGTAAGTAGGTGCCTGTCCACTGGCCAATTGAAATATCATCGGGCTGAACGTCATTATTAACATCAGTACCGTCGGAATCATCATCAAGAGAAGTAAATAATACTCTTTCACCTTCTCCCCCGTTAATCTCCAATGCCCCATAAACATCAAATTTTTTATCTTTAAATTTAACTACGACACCAGGATTAATTTTTAAAGTAGAGCTTGCAACAACACTTACATTAGAATCGACGACATAGGGTAAATTATTTTTCTTTAAAATCCCCGTAGTATCTGTTTCTGTCAAATCTCCTCCGATTATGATTCCGTTACTTTTATTTCCTGCTCCTGAATTATTAAAAAAAATATTGAAACCAAAACTATTGACTGCTTCCTCTAGGTTATTATTAAAAATATTAGAATCAACTGTCGCTGATGACCCGCTCAAATATAATCCATAACCATTTTCTTCTACTAAATTATTCTGAATAAAAGGAGAACCTCCAGAAACATAAATACCAAAAGGATAAGTAATCGAGGAAGAATTATAATTATTTCCTCTGATAATGTTATTTTTTATTAAAGTTTGAACACCCGTATTAATCAGTTGAAGTCCTTTGGACTTAGAATTTTCGAAAATACAATTTTCAAATGTAACATTTGTTTCATCAACAGTAACCATCCCCTTATATTTATGGGGTTCACTGCGATATGCACCACCATACCTAAAAATTGTATGGTTGAAATTAGAGTCTAAAGAGGAAGGCTCAATCAGGACCTGTTTCCAATCGCCCTGATTGGGGCAAGCTGAGGTAGAAGAAGCGTTTGATAAGTCACACATACCATCTTTATTTATATCGCCACCATACTCATCATCATAAAATGAGGTAAATACAACTGGTTCATTCTCTGTTCCGTTAGATTTTATAGAACCAAAGGATTTCAAAGACAAAGAATTATTTGGAGCAAATTTGATAACCACCCCCTCTTCTATAGATAAAGTGGACCCTGTTTTTATTTCAAAACCGTTAGGAATAATAAAATATGGTGAGTTAATTTTTGTTAATGTTTTATCTGTTTCTAGCGTAGCTGTGTTTGTAATCAAATAATTAATGCTATTTCTTTCTTTGGGAGTTCCCCCTATAGGGTCTCCGTTGGCATCAATTCCATTTAAAATATACTTATTAAGAGACGTTGACCAGTTTTCTAAATTATCACCACTTGGGAGAAGCGGATCGTACCTTTCCGCCGAGATATGGGTACTACTTGAACCAACCCCTTTTCCTTGCCAATTTGTAAAACCGGCCCTGCTTACCCTATCCACAGTAGTTGTTGCTCCATTTTTATTAAAAGCCAAAACGAGATTTTCCCCGTTGTTGTTTATGCCACTACCAAAAGAAACCCAAAGATCTGCTGGAATGTCGATTACAGAAGATTCTGTTAATTCATCTGTTTCGCTACTATTTTTTCTTTCAATCAAGTAAAAACTTTTTGCAGGAATAGAACCAGATAAAGGAATGTATGGGGATAAATCTTCTGCAAATAAGACCCAATTTTCCAGACTTATATTTTCATCTGTATTGTTATATAGCTCTATCCACTCATCATAAGCAGAAGCATCTGTTCCTGACCAAGCAATTTCATTTATCACAATAGGAAGTTGCCTTGTTGCTATTATCTGACTAGCTTCTTGAGATTTGTTTCCAAATTTGTCAGTAGCAATAACTGAGAAAGAATAATTCTGGTCACCTGAAATTATAATTTGAGTTGTCGTCGCTGTAGTGGTACTAATTGTCCCATTTTCGTTTAATGTAAAATATTCTAAATCTTCAGCTGTTGAAGACCACCTCGCATTTATTATTGTAGACGTCGCAGACAAAAGACAATTGGATTGTGAAATGGAATTTTCACAACCTTCTATTGTAAGCAAAATATCTGGGGCTTCTGAATCAACAAAAATTTCTACTATTGTTGGACTAGAAGTAACAGTTTGTTCACTATTTGAAGCATAAAAACTTAAAGTCGTAGTTCCTTGATTAAAATTATTTAGGGCTAACTCCCACTCTCCATTTTGATTGGAAGTCGTGGTCGCTTCCGAAAAATCGGTTGAAATAATATTTGTCGAAGAAGCTGTTCCTGTAAAATTTATTGAATTTGTTGAAAATTTTTGGTTATTAACTGGACTGATTATTGTTGGAGGATTGGGGATTGTTGTGGTTGGGGTGGTTGTGGAAACTATCGGAGTTGTCTTTGAATTTGATGTTGGGTCTGTATCACCACTGCTATCAGTACCGCTTTCCACACCTCCTCCGCCACCAAACCCCGGGGCGTAAGAACTCGGAAGAGTAAATTTCGGTTCTATTACACCTGAATTTTCTATTTCTTCTGTTGTTACCCCCTCGTTGTTCATGGTGTTGTCCATGGTGTTATCAACAGAGTTATCCGCTGGATTATTATTATCTATAGTGTTGTCCAACGTGTTATCCATGGAGTTGTTAGGGGTGTTATCCCCCGTGTTATCCCCCGTGTTATCCATAGGGCTATCAACAGGTTTATCAACAGAGTTATCAACATTTTCTGGGTTCTGAAGTTCTTGTGTTGCTTTTTTTGCCTCAGTATTCTCCGCTAGACTCCCCCCTACTGTGGCTAGATTGTATGAAGAAAGCTTATTTGTATTAGTAATTGTCTGATAAATTGAGGAATAAACCGACCTTGCTATTTTAACTGTTTTTTCCCCAACATCAACAACCTTACCGCCAACAAAAATAATTCCTTCTGTTACTTTGTTACCAGCATAAACAATAGCATTAGCTGTTTCTTCACCCAGGTTCACAATACTTTCTCCAATTTTTTTCGCGAAACTTTGATTTTTATTATATAAAGTTAACGTCTGTTTTTCTTTTTCAACCTCTTCAAAAAACAATTTCATAACCCCTGCTCCATGAAGAACGGCTTGTTTTGAGAGGATGTTCCAATAATCATTCAAAATTAAATCATCCCAATCATCAATAAAATAATCTTTTTCAATAACACTTTTTTCTATAATATAATTCTTTTGATACCCATCGATTCTGTAAAAATCATCATCTAGGAGAGAATATTCAAACCAAACTTCGTCTCTATTAGACAATATCTTCTTTTCTTCTTTAAAAGTATTCACGGTTTTATACTTATCATCTAAAACCGTATCTTTACTAAAAAAATTATTATTAGTAAGGATGGCTAAGCTTTTAAAATAATCATTCAAACTACTTTTTAATACAATATCTTTATCCGCCAAATCATTCGACAAGTTTCTCAAAGCGCTCATTTCAAACTTTTTAGTAAAAATTTCATAAGGAGAATCATCCACCCCCTTCAGATGCTGGTCATCTCTCACATGAGGAGGAACCGACATGTCTTGAATTAAGTGTAAAATATGCCCCAAGGATTCCATAGCTCTGTTTTTATCTCCCCAAGCATATTCGTAAATGGCTCTGTCCCAAGAATAATCAGAATTGGAACTAAACAAATCCATCATCGCAAAACCAGCTCCTGCCAAATTGCTCAGCTCAGATTGTTCATTTGTGTTTTGCGCCCAATTTTTGGCTGTCAAATTGACACCCAATAGACCTTTCTCGTAAACAGGGTCATAAAAGTGCTTTAAACAGCGGGTTTCTGGAGCGTCTTCTTCTTCGCTTCCTTTTAAAATAACACTTATAAATTCATTGCCTATTTTTAAATTAGGGTAATGGAGATTAAAAATATCAATTGTTTCTTTGGTTAGAGCTGGGTGAGTTGTTTCGTTGTTGTACCCATAACAAAATACCGGCAGTAAAAAAACCGCCAAGATTATATTAAAAAATATTATCTTTGAAGACTTTCCATTTTCCATTTGTTTGTTTCTTTGTTTAAAATAAACCTAGCAACAGAAACGTTGTCTCCGTCAAATTTAATATCTATATCACAATTATCATTTTCTTCATTGCAGAAAACCATTCTTTCATTAGAATTAGAGAACTCGATGTAATTTTTAATATTATCTTCATCTAGATTATTTAATCTATCCAACTCTCTTTCCTGATCCTCCAATTTAAAATACTTGCTGGCCAATTCGACATCCCCTGCCTTCAGGGCATCAATAAATAAGGTTAGGGTCTCCTCTGGAGTTTCTCCCCCGTAAATGTCTTGTGCATACAACTCATCTTTCTTGGCTAAATATTCTTCCAAATCCCCTTCCTCCATATTTTGCATAAATGAGGCTAGTTCTTCATCGTTTGTTATAAGTTTAAATTCTTTTTTTTGATTATAGTAAAAATTTAAATAGCTGATGACTACCAAAACAACGATTACCCCTCCAATTAAAAATTTATTTTTCATATAAATGATACAAAACGAACAAATAAATAGACTGTATTTTCCGCAAATACAATCAAAAAAACATCAATAATCCTCCTCATTTTACAACAAAACAAATAAAATTTTTACACAAAATTTGTGGATAACTCAAATTGACAGAAGCTTAGCTTCTGTCAATTTATTCTAAAAGATCAATTGTGCTTTCTTCTCTTTTCATTTTTTTATTTTCTCGGGCAGACTCAGCAACTTCTTTCGCAAATTTTTTGTAATCATTAATATTATCAAACTGACCTAGTATAATATCCTTTTTACACATATTCAAAACCTTATTTTCACCACAATATTCACTCCAACTAGAAAAAACCAAAGCCTTGTCTTCCCCACCAATCTCATGAACTCTGTCGTTTAAATTTATATAACCACTCACATACAACAGCTGTTCATTAGATTCAACATGAACTGCCTTAAATGTTCCCTGAAACAAAGAGCCGCTCCTTTTATTCTTTTCATTAAAATAGGTAGTATAACCTGAGCCTAATTTATGCATAAATTTACTAATTCCACCATCTGAAACTTGTCTAATAAGTAAATGGTAATGATTAGGGTTTAAACAAAGACATATAATTTCAACCAATTCACCACTTAATTCAATCAAATCTCCATAATTGACAGGGACTAAGTCCCTGTCAATTCTTCGCCCATTTAATTCTTCACGTATACTACCAACAGGATTCTTTCTGTTAAATATCAAAATACCTTTTATAAACCTCCAAATATCCCCCTTATCTCCAAAAATGTTTCTTTTATCAGTCCCTCGATTATATATGTGGTAGTATTCACCGTTTTCAAATTTTACATTTCTCATAGTTCTTAAATTATAACAGAAAAACTGACAGGGACTAAGTCCCTGTCAGTTTTTAATTTCTTGGCCTTGATTCCTTAAGCAAAAACCCTAATTTATCGGATTTCGTAGGTTATTGAGATATTTGAGATGATTTTGTTTTCTCCCATAGGTAATTGTGGGGCTTCGATAGCTCCTCCCATACCTACTGCATCCATTTCTGCAAAAGATGTTTTGTAGTATGTTGGATAGTCGCCTGATTCGCTGAAATTTACTATCCTAACAAGCTTTACGCCTAAATCTTTAGCCAGTTCCCCTGCCTTGCTCTTTGCGTCTTCTATGGCTAGTTTTCGAGCTTCTCGGGTCAATCCATCCTCATCATCTATCTCAAAATTCAACCCGCTTATATTGCTTACATCCAACCCTCCAATACCAGCCAAAATGGTACCAGCTTTTTCTGTATCTCTGACCTTCACAGTTACTGACTGATTTACTTCATAACCAACCAAAACTCTTTCTGTTTCGGGACTAATACATGGTGCTGCGATACAAACAATATTCCTTTTTTGCCATTCATAGCGAGGGTAAACATTATAATTTGTTGTTTTTATATCTTTATCTTCTATATTATTTTCTTTTAAGAAAGTAATTGCTTCATTTATCTTTTTTGTAGCTAGTGCTTGTGCTTCAGATGGAGTTTTGGATTCCTCAACAACAGAGAAAGAAAAACTGGCGATATCTGGAACTGCAAAAACTTCCCCTTCCCCACTAAAAGTCATGGTGTTCCCAACACCTCCTTGCCCTATAAATTTATTTTCTCGATAAACTCCCACTGTTTTAAAAATCATAAAAACAGAAGTAACGATAAGTAGCAAAGAAAAGATTCTTACAACATTTCTTTTATTTCCCACACAACATCTGTTCATATATTTATTATCTTCTGAACAACATTTGTCCATTTTTTTATTATTTTCTTCGTTCATATTATTATTAGTTTATAGTTTTTAGTTTTTAGTTTTTAGTTTTTAGTTTTTAGTTTTTAGAAAAAAATTTAAGGTGTAATTTTCTTCAACTATTGACTGCCAACTAATAGGCTATAAGCCGTTAGTTATTAATTAGTAACTTAATTATGCCACAAAAAGCAAAAAAACTCAAAGGATAGATTTTATAATCACCTCTTTGAGTTTTTTTGTTTTAATTTATTTTAAAAACTTCAGGGGACAGAAGCCACTGTCTGCCCCCTTGCCTATGTAAAAATGGGTTAAATTTATACGGATCCCTGTCTGTCAAGAATGAGGCATGCCATGGTAAAAAAATCAAAACATTTGTCCCGGAAAATATAGCGTTTGAGTTTTTTCCTTGCTTCCCCTCCGCCAGCCTTAGCCGGGGGACAGGAATCTTGTTCGTAAGCTAATTTCCACTCTTCAAAAGTATTGAACCACTGCCCGTGCCACTCGTATCTCGCCATAAAGTTCACCCCGTTTGAAGTTACGGCTATTAAAAATAGCCAGTTAACTACCCATTTTTTATACAACTTTCTCTACTTAGATTCTAAAACAAAAAACGAAACAAAGCAAAAAATTTTGGGGATTATTTTTTCTTATGAAATACAAACTCCCAGGGGCCTGGCCCCTGGGAGTTTTGTGGGTTGTTAGATAACATAAAAACTAACAGAAACTCGGTTTCTGTTAGTTTTTTTGTTCGATTTATTGAGTTAGATTTGAAATTTCTTTTTGAAATTCTGTGTAAAGAGAATTATTCTTTGTCTCTTTGGCTACTTCTGAAGCTTTTTTGTAATAAATTAGTGCGTTTTCTTTATCCCCTGCTTCTTTATAATCAATTGCTAATGGAACAAGCAAAGTAAGTTCATTCGGATAAGTTTTTAATCCTTTCGAGAGAATGCCTATAGCCTCATTTGTACTCTGTTTATATGAAAGCTTGTATAAATCATGAAGGTTTATATAATTCATCATATAACTAGAATCGACTTCCAGTGCCTTAAGAAAATATTCTTCCGCCTTTTTATAATCTTGCAAAGAATACTGATATAGATTACCTAAATTACTAAATGAAACTGTGCTTGAGGGGCTTATCTTAGAAGCATATTCCCATGCCTCTAAGGCTCCTTCAAAATCACCTATCATTTTCCTATAAGAACCAAGCTCGATCCAGTTTTCAAAAGAAGTTGTATCTTTTTTTAAAATAGAGATTATTTCTTTAATTTTTGTTATTGTTTTATCTTTTTGGTCATTAGGAAAATCGTCGCTAAAAGTTATCTTTCTATCTAAATCTGGTGCTGGGGGTAAATCTTTTTGAGAGACTTCTACAGGAGTAATTATTAATTTACCTTCTTCATCATAATTCAAAGAGACTTCTTGAGCGGAATCATCATTTGTTATAATATCAGCTTCTTTTGTTGTTTTTAATTTATCTTTATAGAAATACCCTCCTATTAAAATTAGTAGTAATAAAATTATTATTTTTATTTTTGTTTTCTTTTGCATCCCATTGGAAATAGAAAGATAATATTTCTTATCTTAAATTAATTAATAACTCTCACAATAAATCCGCTACAAAGAAAATTTTCTCTAACAGGATTCATTTGGCTATTATAACATAAGTTAGTTTTTAGTTAATAGTTTTTAAGGCTTTTTCTGAATTGCTTCTATTTTCTGGATTGCTTCGGGCTAAAGTGCTTCCTCCTCCGTTACTCTACGGCGGACACGGCGCAAAGACGAACAATTCAAAAATTACACTACCAGAGGAGGTCGGGTCTTTCACTCCGCTTCCCAGCCAGAGGCGGACACGGCGCTTCGCAGAGACCCGGCCTCTGTTCGTAATTTCTCACAAAGACGAATTTTGCGAAGCAAAATTCGTCTAATTAAGAAAATCCTAAAATTGACAGGGACTTAGTCCCTGTCAATTTTGAGGGTTGTTTGGAGACGACAAAAACCCCGCATAAATGCAGGGTTTTTGTTTGAACCCAAACGCCACGTCTCTTTAAATTACTCCCAGGGTTTTGTTAATTTTAACTGATTTTCTAATGGTGTCCGACACCCTCACCTGCGGGCTACAGGGTGTCGGACACCCGAAAATCTAGTTAAAATTTGGAAGACAAAAAACCCCTCAAAAGAGGGGTTTTTTGCTTTACTTAAATCCACTTTGATTTGAAACCTTTGTTTAAAACATTAGTTAGAAATCTTGGTTTAGTTAAGTTCAGAGATAGCTATTACTAGTTAGCTCTTGTCCATGTCTGGATTGGGAAGGCTGCGTTAGCTGGGAAGCCAGGCAAACCATAACCATTTGTCCAGTCTAAGTTAGACTCTGTTGCTGAAGTAGCAACTGGAGTTGTTGTTGAGAATGGTGACCAGATAATGTTATCGGTATTAGCTGAACCGTTCTCAACTGTTGTAACTGTACCCATAAGATTTGCGATTGCAGGATATGAAGTATCAGCTAGCAATGCAAGGTTAATTGTTTCTGATACTGAAGCAGTATCTACAGCTGTATCAGCTCTCAAAACATATGTCTTTGAGCTATTAGCTGGAACAATCTTCGCTTGTGAAGTAACTCCGGCATTTAGTTCCAATACTCCCAAAGGAGCCTCTGCGGTACTTGTGTTAAATGCAACACCGTCACCGTAAAGTGTGAAACCAGTTACTGCTCCACCTGTTGTAGCAACTGACATTGAGAATTTCTTGAACACAACATCTCTGCTATTAGGGTTAGTTACAGTAAACTTGTACAAATCAGCACCAGCAACCAATGTTCCTCCGCTACTTGTTACTGCGATTGAAGGAACTGTTCTAAAGATCCTCAAACCAGCTGTTGTAACATCAGAAGTTGTTCCACTGCTGATTGTAGTTTGTGAACTAGCACCTGTTGCGTAGTTACCATTACTTCCAACGTTATCACCATCGTAAGTGATAGCTAGGAATGCTCCTGGTGTTCCTTCGTTTACATTATGAGCAGAAAGATCTCCTTTAATTGTAAGAACGATTGATTCTCCTGCTTCAATTCTAGGTGCAGGACTCAAAGCTGTTGAAGTTGCATTGTCTGCATTTGCTCCACCGAATTGAGCTGTACCAATTAATGTTGAACCGTTGTAAATCATAACTTTCTCTCCAACTAAATCAGCAGGTGAGTTTGAAGCAGTATTACCCAATTGTAGAGCAAGTTGTTTCAAATCTACCGCTTCTGAAGCTCCAGATGTAAATCTTAGTTTAGCAAGAGTTACGCCCGTTGAACCAGCTTGTGCAACGCTGTAAAGAAGTGATGTATCTTCTGTAACTGTGTATGAACCACTTGTAGCAGCAGTCATAGCTTGACCAGCTGCGGCTGTCATAGTTTCAGAGATTGTTTGTCCTGACTGAACTCCTGTAGCAGGAGAATCTGTTGAGGCATTGTTTGTCAATCCCCAAGTTACACTACCTGATGTAGCACTAGCTGCCAAATCACATTTCATTGATATAGCTTTTTGAGTTCCCTTAGGAATAATCAATCCACCATTATCAAATGTAAATGATACATCTCCGGCTGCTAATGTTACGCTTGTGTTGTCAGTGATAGGATCTGTTCCGTCATACAAGTTACAATTTGAAAGATTTGAAGCTGTAACTGTAGTTAACGCAAGAAGTCCTTTCATTGATATCAATCTAACATCTTCTCCTGATTGACTTGCATCAAGAACATATCTTGCAAATTCAAATCCTTTTGAACCGGCAATGACTGTTCTAGCTGTAGGTTGTGAAGAAACACTCATAGCCAAAGCACCTGCTTTAACTGTCATTGTATTAGCTGTAATAGCTGAACTAAATGATGAAAGACTAATTGTGTCTCCTGTTGTTTGCCCTGTTACTGTTGTCCACTGTGTTGAAGGTGTTGTGGACGCAGCAACGGTATCATTTGATACAAAAGCTGAACCAAGTTGACCTCTCAAGGAAAGAACTGTCTTTCCTACTGGTAAAGTAACTGTATCTGTGAAAGTAACTGTTCCGTTTGGTGAGTTTGTAGATGTGCTTACTCCATTAACTGGACCAGCAACCACTGAACCATTTCCGTCAACCAAACTAATGTTTGTTATGTTTTCTGCTTCATTTCCAGTTGCCTGGATATTGAAAACCATTTGTTGAACAGAAATCGCTTCACCTCTGATGTTAACTTCAAATCCTCCTAATGGTTGATTTGGTGACAAAATAGCAATATTTTGTGCAGCCACATCGTTTGATTTTGAAATTGAGTTAACTGTACCAGCTGAGATAGTAACATCGTAAGCTGGGTAAGCAGGTGTCAATTCATCATTGAATGTACCTTCTGTAAGAGTACCCACTGCTGAATCTTGATCATCTGCTGAAATACCATAACCGTAAGTTTCACCTGTGATGTAAATATCAGTAGCCTTATAAAGGTCAAAAGTAACAGTTCTTACTGAACCACCTACTATATCACCCTTAATTGAAATTTCTTTTGCAAGACCTTTTCCAACCACGATTCCATTTCCAAATGAAGCTGTGTAATATTTACCGTCAGCTGAAACAGAAGTTGCATAACCAGTTCCATCAACATAAACCATTACGTTAGCAAGATCATCTGATGATGCTGAACCTGATTGATTCCATCTAATTGAATGGATTCTAATTTCTTCAGCTGAACCAGCTGTGATTCTAAGTGATGAGAAAGTGTAACCTGTTGTTCCAATTTCTTTTGAACTAGCGTCAACACCTGGGTCAAGCGCACCTCTTGTAGGTGTCGCTGTACCAACTGTTAATGTAGCGTTGATTGTGTGAGCAGCTCCTGTTACAGGAAGTACTCCTGTTACAGCGGCTGATGTATTAACACCAACTACTGAAAGAGCTACAACTTGTCCAGCATTAGCTGCCATTGTTGCTGTTGCAGCCATATTTCCTGCAATAGTAACTGTTTTTGAAGTTCCAGCTTTAACTGTGAAAGTTTCACCAACTGTTGCTTGGTGATTTGAATTCAAAGTTTTAGCAATACCCAACTGTGTGCCATTCTCGTCTAATAAAACGATTCCAGCAAAGTTGTTGTCAGAACCCAAACCAGTTCTTTCAACTGTAATTGAGTTAACTGTTACATCCCCGTCATTTCCAGCGGTAAGAGTTACTCTTGTGAAAGGAACTCTGGCTGTAGATGGAGGTGCAAGTGATGCTGATGGTTGTGTAGCTGAAGAAACTGAAAGGCCTGTTCCAACTGATGGAGTTGTTGTATCCCCTCCTGTTGTAGTCCCACCGGTTGTTGTTCCACCTGTACACATTGCGTTCAACTTTGCTCTTGTTGAAGCACCAACATATCCTGTTCCATTTATAAGTCCAACTGGTGCCAAAATTTCAGAAGCATATTTGTTCTGGAATCTTACTACACCTGCGTCAGTTAAAGCACCGAAGTAACTTGTTTCGTTTCCTGGTGAACCTGCACCTGTGGAAGCAATGTTAACTCCGTCTGCGTTAAGAATCTTTTGAAGATTCAAAACATCAGCTCCTGTGCTACCTATTTTTAAATCGCTATTAAATACATATGAACTACATGTTCCTCCAGTAGTTGTCCCACCTGTTGTAGGAACTCCTGTAAGAGCAGAGTTCACATTGTTTATTGTAGCTTGATCAGCCCCGAAGGATGAAAGCAATGACAAGATCGCGGTTACTTGATCAGTTGTCAAACCTGCAGCACCAACTGGTGCGGCGATGCTTAAAACCATAGCAAGAGCTAAAGTTGTACCAAGAACTTTTGATACCATAAGCTTTAATTTTTTACTCATATATTTTTTTAATAAATTATTCCTTTTTTATTAACTAATAATAAACTAATAATCTTGAGAATTTATTCTAAACAAATAAATTTCTCGAAAGGAATTTTGGTATGAACTTTTTAAGATCCACCGCACAAAAGTTTTTAGTTTTTAGTTTTTAGTTTTTAGAAAAAATATGATTTCCAAAAATTAAAAATAAAAAAATAAAAAATGCTGTGTGGTAGACCCTAGCTTCGACAAGCAAAATCCACACCGATAAAAACTAAATTATTAATACTAACAAACTAATAATTTTCCTATTTTGAAATCAATACTGCCATTCTAAACAACATTAAAATTCAATTTCTGTTTTATCTCCCTATTCTATTGTCAAAGATCTTATCCAAAACAAACCAGGTTTTGTTTCATTAAATACCTAAAATGAAACAGGTCCATCTGTATTGAATAAATTATATATTGACTGGGTTGAATTTGAAAGAAATCTTTGTGGATAACTAAAATTCAACGAAACAAACAATATATTAAGTAGAGTTAATTATAACAATTTGACGACAAAAAGCAACGAAAAACGAAGAGACAAAGAAACAAAAGAACAGAGAAACAAAGAAACAGAAGAACTCAGAAACAAAGAAACAAAAGAACAGAGAAACAAAGAAACAGAAGAACAAAAGAACGGAGAAAACGAGAGACAAAAGAACGGAGAAACAGAGAAGCGGAAAGACAAAAGAACGGAGAAACAAAGAAACAGAGAAACTAAAAAACAATGAAATTTGCGCAGCAAATTTCATTGTTTTTTCTTCTTCTTTTCATACCCTTTTTCTCTATTTTTTGATGCTTCTTTTTAACCTGTATTTCCATTCTTTTGTTCTTCTGTTTTTTTGTTCTTTCGTTCTTCTGTTTCTTAGTTTCTTAGTTTCTCTGTTCTCTTTAAACTTTAGTTTAAAGAGTATCGACTCCACCGTCTCTCCCCTGCTTTCTTAAGGACACCTTCGACGACTAATGCTACCAATTCTCTTTGCAAAGTTTTTTCACTGCAGTCTTTTATATTTTTTGAAATGTCCTTTATGGTTACTTCTTTTTTCTTTTTTATCATACTGATAATCAAATCCTTTCTGGCAATCTTATCTTTGGCGTTCAAGTTCTTATTTTTATTTATATTTTTTTTAACGGTCAGAACAACTTGTCCTTTATTCTCCTTTTGTCCTTTATCCTGTCCTTTATCCGAAATCATTTCATTATCTCCTTCATCACAGGTATCTTTGTCTCTAAAAAAATCGTTTTCCAAAACAAGCTTGTGTCCGACACCCTCGCTTTTCCTTTCTTTTATAAAATCTAAAAATTTTCCGTACTCTTCTCCTATAATTAAATAATTCATCTCAGACAACAAATTGGACATGAGGGCAATTCTTAAAAGAGAATCTATCTCGGACATTAGAGTCGTTATCTGAAAAAAAGATTCTTCACCCAAAACAGCTTGGTCATTAGTTAAGGACATTATAAAAGACATCAATTGAATACTTTTTTTTCTCAAACAAAATTTAATCGGTTCGTCTTGAGGAAACAAATCCGTTACTAGATAGATAGCCATGGTTATCTTTTCTAACTTTCCGTACAGAAGTACAGCACAGTGATTGTTACCACAGTATTCGTCCTTTTTTACTATGTCCTTTATCGTTTTAATCATAGTGTCTTTTAAGGCGAGAGTTGTCTTTTACTTATTAAAAGACAGTTAATAATGTCCATTATAGATATATAAGACATTTAAGACAATATTGACAATAAATTCTGTAGATGTCTTATATTTTGCGGATTAATAAGGCTGTTTAAACTTATGGCTTATTTTTCTTTTTTTTTGGATTGCTTCGCTATCGCTCGCAAAGACGACGGTGCGAGGTCTCGCTAAAAATGGATTACCACAAAAATTACTTCCCGAGGCCTCACCTCCGTCCGCTTCGCTACCCGAGGAAAGGCCTCCGTCCGTAATTTTTTCGTCTTTCTTAAATCCTAAATCTTAAATCTTGCATCCTAAATCCCTTTCAACTTTATAAACCCCCACGCCTTTCTTTTTCTTTCGTAAAAGAAAGGTGTGGGGGGTAAACTTTCAACTCTACTATATGTTATAATCTCTACATACTTTAGGATTATAGTACTTATTCTTTAATCTAAAGTAATCATTAAAATTTACATTTAATCTTTTATTTTATTTATATATGGCAAGAAAGAAAAAGAAAGAAGACAAGCCAATAATAAAAGGTAGTTTAAAAGCAGAAACAGTTCATTGGGTATTAGCAATAGTTTTTTTTGTTTTAACAATCTTTTTTATTTTAGCGTCATTTAATAGTGGTGGGCTGGTAGGAAGATCAATCTACTCTTCCCTTTCATATTTATTAGGGATAGGTTATTTTTTATTACCAACGTTATTTTTTATATTAGGAATATCTTATACAAAAGCAACAAAGACGGATTTTGCAGTAATAAAAATAATTGGCTCATTGATTTTCGTTTTTTCAGGATTAGGAATTGTTGATTTAATTTTAACCAACGAGGGGGGTATCATCGGAAGTTTTATTTCATCTCCACTAGTAAAACTTTTTGACTTTACCGCAACGCTAATAATTTTATTAGCTCTTACAATAATTTCTGTTTTAATAATTCTAGACACAAGCCCCAGCTTAGATTCAATTTTATTTTGGAAAAAACTTTTCCCCAAAAAAGAAAAAGCTCTCGTTGAAAATAAAGAAGAATATGAAAAAGAAGAAGAAGAAATTGAAGACGAGGAAACCGAAGAAGCGGAAGAAGAAAAAGAAAAAAACAAAGAAACAAAAGAACAGAGAAACAGAGAAACAGACGAAAACAACGAAGAAAGTTTCGGTAAAAAAATTGAACAATTATCCAGGAAAAGATTCTTTGGGAAAAAGGATATCACCCTCCCCCTCAGCCTCCTCTCAACAGACAAAGGTAAGCCCGGCGTAGGAGACATCAAAGCAAATGCAAATATAATAAAAAGGACCCTCCAAAATTTTGGAATCATTGTTGAGATGGATGAAATTTCTATCGGACCGTCTGTTACTCGTTATGCCTTGAAACCCGCCGAGGGAGTAAAACTTTCAAGAATAGTTGCTCTTCAAAATGACCTGTCTTTGGCACTGGCCGCTCATCCACTAAGAATGGAAGCTCCCATCCCCGGGAAGGCCTTGGTAGGAATTGAAATTCCTAACAGCACAAAGACGACTGTTGGTTTGGCAACATTATTTGCATCGAGCGCATTTAGAGATTCTACTAGCCACCTCACAGTAGCATTAGGAAAAGATATCTCTGGGAATGCTCACTTCACAGACTTGATAAAGGCTCCTCACGCGCTTATTGCGGGAACAACCGGCTCGGGAAAATCAGTGACAATTCATACACTCATAACTTCCCTATTGTTCAAAAAAACTCCAGAGGAACTAAAATTTATAATGATAGACCCTAAGAGAGTTGAACTTACTCTCTATAAAGGAATCCCTCACTTACTGACCCCTGTTATTACTGACGCGAAGAAAGCCATCCTTTCTCTAAAATGGGCAATAAAAGAAATGGAAAGACGCTACGAGGTGTTGGAGAAAAGATCGGTACGAGACATACAGTCTTACCACAAAACTATCCTGATACCAGCCCAAGAGAAATTCTTAAAAAACAAAGGGGAAATGAGCCCCGACGACTTACCAGAAACAATGCCATACATAGTAGTAGTAATAGACGAGTTGGCAGACATAATGCAGGCTTACCCAAGAGAACTAGAGTCAGCGATTGTTCGTTTGGCGCAAATGAGCCGAGCTATCGGAATTCACTTAATCCTTTCAACACAAAGACCGTCTGTGAATGTTATTACAGGACTGATAAAGGCCAACATTCCTACCAGACTTGCCCTACAAGTGTCATCTCAAGTTGATTCAAGGACTATTTTAGACCAGAGCGGAGCTGAAAAACTATTAGGGGCTGGGGATATGCTCTATATGTCTGGAAGCATGTCTAAACCTCGCCGTATCCAAGCAGCCTTTGTTTCAGAAACTGAACTAAAAAATGTAGTAAGCTTCTTAAAGAAAGCATACGAAGACGAAATGCCTGATGAGATAGACATTAATATAAGCGACCCAAACAATAGTTTTGAAACTATCATGAACAGCGAAACTTTAAGTGACAGCGACGAAGATGATCTTTATGAAGCAGCTCGGGAAGAAGTTATCAAAGCAGGCAAGGGCTCTACTTCTTATCTACAGAGAAAGCTTAGCGTAGGATATTCTAGAGCGGCGAAACTTGTTGATATGCTTGAAGAGAGGGGTGTTGTTGGCCCAGGAGAAGGTTCCAAGGCGAGAGAAGTCTTAATAAAATCAAATATGGATGTAGATGACGATGGTGGTTTCTCTATTTCAGAAGAAGATGAGGAGAAGATAGCCAAAGGAGATTATTTGAAAGAAGATGAAGAGACAGAAGAACAGAGAAACTAAGAAACAAAGAAACAGAAGAACAGAGAAACTAAGAAACAGAAGAACAGAGAAACTAAGAAACAGAAGAACAGAGAAACTAAGAAACAGAAGAACGAAAGAACAAAGAGACAAAAGAATGGAGAAACAAAAACAAAATGGAGAAAAATAACAATACAATTTTAAGATTCAGAGAATTCCCTGTTTACAAAGACAGTCGGAAATTTAGAAAAGAAGTAAAACAATTGTCTAAAGATAAATTTCCTAAAGAAGAATTGTATTCTCTGCAACAACAACTATGGCGAGCATTAGATTCTATATTATTGAACATAGCGGAAGGTTCTGACAAACATTCAGACAAAGATTTTAGCCATTTCTTAAATATATCGTTAGGCTCTCTTAATGAAGTGGTAGCTTGTTTGGATTGTGCTTTTGATGATAATTATATAGAGAAAGAAGAGCATGAAAAATTTATAGTTGATAGTGAAAAAATTATTAGACAGTTAAAGGCATTTTTATCAAAAGTCAGAAAAGATAATAAAAGGGGGTAGTTTCTTTGTTTCTTTGTTTTTTGGTTTCTATGTTTAATTTTTATGATAACCGGAAATAAATTATTAAAATATGGGATTGTTGCTGCCGTAGTTATTGTTGTTCTTAGTTATGCCTTTTATCAAACAAGAAATATCATCAAGGGAGGAGTAATAACAATAGACTACCCTACTAGTGGTATGACACTAAAAGAATCTCTGGTAGAAATAAGAGGGACAATAAAAAATGCTTCTTATATTACAATGAACGGGAGACAGATTTTCGTCGACGAAGAAGGAAATTTTAAGGAAAAATTATTACTTTCCGAAGGGTACAACATAACCGAAATTGAAATACAAGACAGGTTTGAAAGGATTAAAAAAGAAGTTTTGGAATTAATTTATGAACCTAGTTTGTAGTTAGGTGAAATATAGCTTAAAAATTTTGCTCAATTTGTTTTATTTTCTCATTTAAAAAATTTATGTTAAACAAGAAAACAATCTATACAATCATCGTAATTATTTTACTAACCATGGGATCATATATTTTATTCCCCAGTACCTCAAATAATAGCAATGAAACATCCATAAGTATTAATAATATCTGTAATCTTGAAAATACCAGCTTAGAACAATGTGATAACAAAATCGTAACAATGACTGAAAGCGATACATCTAAATATGACGAAATATCATCTATGCAGTATGAGGCCTTAACAAACATACCTGGGTATTATGAATCTTTTTTCACTTCGGAATATGGCTACTTTAGATTGGTGTCAAAGAAAAGTGAGCTAAACTGTGACAAAACCGTCACTGTAACAGGGTTACTTTCGCTTGGGGAATCGCCTTGCACCGCCAACACGCCACAGACTAAAGATTGTTCTCATCTTCCCAGAATAATAGTAGAAAAATTTGAGTGCAATTAACCTCAAAATTTCTAAATGGTACGTCACGAACGGCCGGTATCTAAAATATTTCTCCAAAAATACTTCAGATATGTGCAAACGTTGTTGTGAAATTGAAAAACAACAAATATTTATAAAATAAAAAAATATTATTATAATATGGAAAAAATAAACTCGTTAAAAAAAATTATTCCAATAAGTACGTTCATTATGTTCTTAGCATATTTAATGGATACCTACCTTTTTTTACCCAATATCATCCCCTTTTCTAGAGAATTAGACTTGGTAAATTGTAGAGGATTTGGATGGGGGAATCTTTGTTTCTATAATACTAAAGGTTGGGTGGTATTATCATTAATAGTATTTATTTTTGTATCGATAGTTGTTTATTTTTTAAATTCAAGAAAACGCAAGGATTTTAAACAAAACATCGCCTAACAAGGGATATCCAAAATATTTCTCATCATCCATGTACTCTGACAATATTTTATAAATTACTTATATACCAACAAACAAATAATATCGTCAAGTATTTAAGCCATCCCCTCTTTCTGATAGAATTATAAAACCATTACTTATTATTAAATTAGATCCTAAAAAATATGGCAAAAAAATCAACAACCCCAAAAACGACAAACTCAAGTATCGAAGATACCATTTCACAAATTCAAACTAAATTTGGAGAAGGAGCAATCATAAAACTCGGAGATGCACCGAGAGTTGACGTTAAAGCAATCCCAACTGGATCAATTGGACTTGATTATGCTCTTGGCATTGGAGGTATTCCTCGTGGAAGGATCGTTGAAATTTTTGGCCCAGAATCGTCAGGAAAGACTACCTTGGCTCTACATGTGGTTGCCTCTGCACAAAAAGAAGGAGGAATTGCCGCTTTTGTGGATGCAGAGCATGCTCTTGATCCAGAATATTCGAAAAATTTAGGAGTTAACATCAACGAATTGCTTGTGTCTCAACCAGACAATGGAGAACAAGCCCTAGAAATCACAGAGAGCTTAGTCCGTTCAGGAAAAGTAGACATTATTGTGGTTGATTCAGTAGCCGCATTAACACCAAAAGACGAAATTGAAGGCGACATGGGGGCTCACCATGTGGGGAAACAGGCTAGGCTTATGTCGCAAGCATTAAGAAAACTAACCGCTATTGTAGCCAAAAGCAAAACAACCGTTATTTTCATCAATCAAATAAGAATGCAAATTGGGGTTATGTTTGGTAACCCAGAAACAACTCCTGGCGGTAAAGCTTTGAAATTCTATACTTCCGTTCGATTAGATGTTCGTCGAATCGCTCAGATAAAAAAAGGTGATGAAGTTGTAGGGGGTCGCGTAAGGGTTAAGGTAGTTAAAAATAAAGTGGCTTCCCCTTTTAAACAGACCGAGTTTGATTTGATGTACAACGAAGGAATTTCAAAAGAAGGTGAAATAATTGCTTTAGGAGAAAAATTTGGCCTGATAGAAAAAAAAGGATCTACTTATTCTTACGGAGAAGAAAAAATGGGGGTAGGATATGACAAGGCAAGAACTTTTTTGAAAGAGAATAAAAAGATTGCAAATGAAATTGTGAAGAAAATTAAAGAAGAACTAAAAAAATCGTAGATTTTTTTAGAATTTGTGAATCAAGAAGAACGAATCACGAATCAAGGGGTTGAATTTTTAGCTTCGCTAAAAATTCAACCCGTACACATTATTTAATTAATTAATATTCATGATTCATAATTCGTGATTCATGATTCTGCATTTATGCTTAACTATAACGAAATTAAAGAAAGGAAGTTTATTGTTGTCGATGGTGAGCCTTATGAGGTTCTTTCTTCTCATGTTTTTAGAAAACAAATGAGAAAACCAGTTAACCAAACCAAACTAAGAAATCTTATCAGCGGTAAGGTTATAGAAAGAGCCTTCCACCAAGCCGAGAAAGTTGACGAAGCTGACATTGAACGTAAAAAAATAAAATATCTTTACAGTAATAAAGGTGAATTTTGTTTTTGTGAGGAAAAAGACCCTAGCAAAAGATTCAACCTTTCAGAGGAAATTATCGTCGGTGCTAAATTTATGAAAGAAAACTCATTGGTAGATGTTAAATTATTCAACGAAGAGATTATCGGTGTCTCAATACCTATCAAAGTAGAACTTAAGGTGAAAGAAGCCCCTCCTGCAGTTAAGGGAAATACCGCGACTGGAGCGAACAAACAAGTAGTACTAGAGACAGGAGCCACTATCGGAGTCCCAATTTTTGTTAAAGAGGGTGATGTTATTGAAGTTAATACTGAGACGGGAGAATATTCAGGGAGAGTTTAATAACTCTAAATTTGGCACATTTCTTCGTCGATTTCGTTGCAAAAATATTCGAAGTACTATAATGTACATCTCATATTTTTGTTCCTTATCTCCTCGAACTGTACTCAAATTTAGAGTTATTAATAAAAGATACCCGCCTACAGTTTACAGTCTATAAAAAATCGCCGTGGCCCAAAAAGGGTCACGGCGATTTTGCCAAAGGCGGATTAGTCGGAGAATTTCTCAAGAAAGGAAATGAACTCCTTCATGTCATACCATTGGCTTAATTCGATTTTATCAAGCCTTTTTTTCCAAAAATCAATTGCATCAGAAAAAGTTATGCTGGTATCATCCTCCAACTCTTCAAGAACTTCTTGGATATCAATATCAAAAATGACACCAAGCCACCACTCTTCCCTTTTCACAAACTCCTTTAAAGAAGCAAAATCTTTGAATTTATTAATTTCTTCCTTCAACAAAACAATCCTTTCTTCAAGATATTTATCAAAATCAGTTAAAATACAAAGCATGGTCTCAGAGCTCATCACGAGTTTGTATAGATCCTCTCCCTCATCATCTTCAAGGGGACGACCTATACCAATTTCCGAAAGAAACCGCCCTATTTGGTCCCTGTTAGACTCAATTTTCTCGCAAAAGCGACATGCACCAGCATTTAAGACTCCCAGTCCTTCACACGGATTTTTGTCGCAAGTGGACCCATCTACAAAGCATTGCATAGCATTACCTCTTATGATGTTTGTTACCGAAGAATCAGATTCTAAGTAAGTTTATAACAAAAATTACTGGTATAAGCAACAAAAAATACCCTTTCGAGTATTTTTTGTTTAAATTTAATTTTTTGCTATAAGCTACTGGCTACAAGCTATCTTATGATATAAGGCAAAAGACCTAAAAATCTTGCTCTCTTAATGGCCTCAGCTAATTGTCTTTGATGTTTAGCGCAAAGACCAGTTCTTTTTCTAGCAATCATCCTTCCGTGAGGATTAATAGACTTCCTCAAAGCCTCCAGATCTTTGTAGTCAATTTGAGCTATATTATTTTTTGAAAAATGGCATTGTTTCATATTTTTTAAGTTTACAGCTGACAGCTAACAGTTTACAGCAATTTATATTTTCTAATTTATAATTATCTTAATTTTTAAATATTGTTCTTTTGTTCTTTTGTTTCTCTGTTCCTTTTTAACTGAGTTAAAAAGGAATGTCTTCTGGATTAATTTCTTCTTCAGGATATTCAATTGTATCAACTTGTGGAGCCTTGCTTTCGCTACTTGCGCTTGGGCTGGCTTCGCTTTGATAACCTTGTCCTGACCCCCCTTCTTTTCTTGGCCCTAATTGCATACTTTCAGCAATAATCTCGGTCATATATTTTTTAACACCCTCTTGTTCCCAACTTCTTGTCTTCAATCTTCCTTCAACCAAAACGCTACTTCCTTTTTTTAAATACTGAGCAACAATTTCAGCTGTTCTTCCAAAGAAAACTACATTGTGAAATTCAACTTCTTCTTGCTTGCTTCCTTCCTTGTCTTTCCAAACCCTATTTGTCGCAATTCCTATATTAACAACTTGCCCACCACTTGGCAAAGCTTTCAATTCAGGGTCTCTAGTTAAATTTCCTATTATAATTACTTTGTTTAAATACATGATTTTAGTTTTTTCAGCCCGAGGCTGATCAGCCCTTAGGCTGAAGTTTTAACTATTACTAGTATACCAAGACTCTATTCAATAACCAAGTCATCAATGGTTTCATCTAACTTCTTTTCTTCTTCAGCCTCTTCTTCAACTTGAACTTCTGACTTTTCTATGACTTCTTCTTTTCCTTCTTTTTTAGAATCCTCTTTACTGAAAGCAAACTTAACTGGGTTAGAAACAGGGGCTATATCTTTATTAGTTTTTATAATTAAATATCTCAAAACATTACCAGCACCATCAAGTTCCTTTTTCAAAAGATCTAATACATTAACTTCTGACTCAAATTTAATCCAACCAAAGAAAGCGTCATTAAACTTTTTGTTCTCAGAAGCAATCTTTTTGGTCATTGGATAAGCTAAAACTCTCTTTTGAGGAGCCCCCTCTGATAAGAACATTCCTTTGTTTTTTTCTATAACATTCTTTATTTTTTCAGCCTCCTTTTGAGCTTTTTCTTCATCAAGAATTGGTAACAAAAGATAGCCTACTTCGTAGACCCTTAGACCTTCCATTTTTTCGCTTATATTTCCTGTAATCATGGCTAATAGGTTAGCATAATAGAAACTAAAAATCAAATGATTTCTTGCTAGTTTGTAGTGAGTAGTGAGTAGTTGGTAGAAAGACGAATTTTGCGAAGCAAAATTCGTCCACTATACCCTAAACCCTCTACCCTATCCCCTCTAAGAGTTTTTTATACCAAAAAACCTAACTGCGTTCTCAACCATGGCTTTTTTGACAATTTCATAGTCCAAACCCTTTATTTCGGCTATTTTCTTTACAGCCTCTTCTACATACGAAGGTTCACATCTCTGCCCACGGTAAGGCACAGGGGCCACGTAGGGGGCATCTGTTTCAGACATTATTCTTTCTAGGGGAATAAATCTAACTACCTCGTCATAATCCTTCGTAAAAGTTAGCACTCCGGTAAAAGACATGGTAAACCCAAGATCGAGGTATGCTTGAGCAATATCAACGTCACCAGAAAAAAAATGAATATCCCCTCTTAATCCTGCCCCGTATTGTTCTTTCTTTTCAGTTAAAATATTTATTGCCTCAAAATGAGCATCCCGACAATGAATCATTAGTGGCTTATCGTATTTTACAGCAAAATCTATTTGTTTTTTAAAAATATCAATTTGTCTTTGCCTTTCTTGCCCGATCATTTCTAATGATTTAGGGTCTCCTTCAGAATCTTCTCCTAGTCTAGAAAATTCCAATCCACACTCCCCTATGGCGACAACTTTTAGATTTTTTACCAACTCGGCGTAATCTGTTTCGTTGAAATCTTCATTAGTGTCTGTAGGATGCAGACCAATCGAAGCAAAAATATTTTCATATTTATCTGCCAACCGAACTACTTTTTTTGAATTTTCTAAATCAGTTCCAATTGCTATAGTAAAAACTCCCTCATCTTTCATACGAGAAATAACGTCTTCCCTGTCTTCTTCAAACCTCGAGGACTCTAAGTGTGAATGAATATCAAAATAATTTATTTTCATTTTTTATGTAAGATTTATGATTTAAGATGTAAAATTTAAGAACCAAAAATTTGCAAAGTAAATTTTTCGTCTTTGCGAGGACGAAGTCCGAAGCAATCCAGAAAAACTTTGCCTATCTGTAAACTGTAAACTGTAAACTTTCTTACTACTTATTACTTATTACTTACTACAACCACAAACTCACCTTTAATTTTAACCGGGTTCCCCTCAAAATATTTTAATAACTCCCCAGCTGTACCAGAAACGATTTCTTCGTAAATTTTTGTTAGCTCTCGGGCAATCATAATTTTTCTGTCTCCCACAAATTCATTTAGAGAATTTAGTGTTTTTATTATTCTATGAGGAGACTCATAAAAAGCAACGGTTCTTTTCGTTTCGGCAATTTCTTTAAATAATGTTTCCCTCCCTTTTTTGTGAGGCAGGAAACCCAGAAATAAAAATTGGTCTGCTGTAAATCCGCTCCCGGAAAGGGCTGATATTAAAGCGCTTGGACCTGGAACGACTAAAACTTCAACATCATTGCCAAACTCCCCTCTTATTTTTGAAACAAGAACTGAGCCAGGATCTGAAATAGTAGGAGTGCCGGCATCAGAAACTAAGGCTAAATTTTTTCCTTCCTTCATTAAATCAAAAATTTTCTCTATTTTTGAAATTTTGCTATGTTGATGATAAGAAAGGGTTGGTGTTTTGATTTCATACTTATCTAAAAGCTTTTTGGTTACCCGAGTGTCTTCGCAAAGAACCAAATCAACTTCTTTTAAAATTCTAACAGCCCTAAAAGTCATATCTTCGAGGTTTCCTATGGGTGTGCCTATTATGTAGAATTTGCTCATAATTTATATATTTCTTAACCAATTAATAAGAAATAACCATCTAATAGGTAAATGATGCATTAAATGGTGGATTATATCAAATAATATATGGAATAAAAAACCAATAGCCACAAACATTAAGAAAGGAAACCTGAGGGACAAAGCTAGCAATAAAACATTAAACTCTATAGTATGGAAAAGATAAAAAACATCACTATCAAAAGCTTTGTTTGATTTTTCGTGGTTATGTTTGTCGTAAATACTCTCGTAAAGATTTTTAATTTTAGAAAAACTGAAAGCTTTTTCTTTAAAAATAAGTTGTAAATGATCAATATCGATTAAAATATTTGAAGCAATTGCAATAATAGTAGCCCCGCTAGAAAAACTAAAAAGATACGGCATAGATATCAGTAGCGGGGCGACTAAAATGTGGTTTTGAGTTTTCATCTTTTTAATTAAATTAAGTTTATCATAAATTACTTAAAATATGGGGATTACTTAGAAAAGGATAGGTGTTATTATATAAAAAAGAAACAAAAAAATTTAATTGTGAATTCAGTATCATAAACAAACAACAAAAAGCCTCCTTAAATAAAAATGCACGTAGACTTGAAAAAAAATACATTATTAAAAATTACTGGATTTCCTGTTTTTATTTTTGATATATTAATAGCTATATATTTTGCCACTTTTACATTACCTGACGCTTTTACGGTATTAATCGGATTCTTTCCTTCCGGTATATTTTTCTTGATCAATATTGTAATTTCTATATCTAGGAGAAAAAATCTTGATATTGTCGATAAAATATTCTTTGTTGCCTGCCTTATCTATCCGTTTCTTTTTTTCTTATTAGTTATGAATATTTAATTATTAACAATTTAATCTAAAAAACATGTTTAACATTCTTTTCGCTCGTACATTTATAATCGTTGGGGTGATGCTATTGATTACCGCGATAACGGCGCGCAAAAATAAACTGTTTGAAACTGCAAAAGAAATGTGGGTAACCGTTGTCAGCACTTTTGTTTTTTTGTTTGCAATAATTTACTTTGCAGATGTCTATCCGATTAATCTCTTACTAGTCGCCATTTTTTCAGGTTTAATCGGTTGGGAAATTGGTCCAACAATTGAGCATTTTGGCAAAAGATTCAAACTTAAAAAATATTTAAAAAGCCGTGGGATTGTTCTCAAAAGAGGCGAAAAAATAACAGACGAACAAAGGGAAGAATTTGAACAATCATTGGTTACTAGCCAATACAAACAAGAGTGGAATAGTATTGTTTCTCAAACATTATTTGCAACGGCTCTTTCTGTTTTTTCTACTGCAGGAATCGTATTTCTAACAAGTATTGATTTTAGTTTTCTTGGAGGGTTTTTGTTTATCTCTTTGTTGATGTTAATTGTGATGGGGCTTTTAAACATTTTCTTCTTCCGGTCAGAAATCTTTTCACTGGTTAGAGCATACTTGGGAGCTGTTATTTTTACCTTGTATCTACTTTACGATTTTAACAGACTTGAAACAATGGTTGGGGACGAGACTTGGGGTACAGCAATTGATATTGCTGTAAATATTTATTTGGATATTATCAATCTATTTTTAAGTTTGTTGGAAATTCTTGCAGGGTCGTCTGATTAAAAGTTGGGTAGTAGAAAATAAATTATTTTAGCCAATGAAAAAATCAATAACAATATTAATTAATACCTTAGCTTTATTATTTTTTCTAGTACCAGGATTAATTATTTTCGAAAGAATATTTAATTATTTTACATCGTATTTACTTTTTAGATTCTCTGAAAACTTCTTGCTAATAATTTATGCGATTATCGGTTTTGTTTTAGTTGGTATTCTTGGGGTGCTTTCTATTTATGCCCAAGAAAAGAAAAGGCAAAATATTTTTGTATTTGTCGCCATACTTTTCTCGAGTATCGGTGGCATTGTATCTGGATATTTTAATCTCCATATACCCATTCCTACAGAAGATTTGTTATTTTCCCTCTATGGTATTTCATGGTTGCTACTTATCGGGGTATTGATTCTTTTAGGCAAGGTTAAGGATATTACATTTGATATTATTAAAAAAAATATTATGAGCAAAACCTACCCTTTTTATAAAATACTTGTGTATGGGCTTGTTATTATTTTTTATATTAAAAATTTTACTGATTCTGATGGTGGAATAGCGAGTCTTTTTGATATTCAAAATAATTTTTCTATCCAGGTTTTTTCTTTTTTAGTAAGCTTTATAGTTTTCTGGAAAGCTGAAAAAATAATAGAAATCCTCGGAAGAATTATTCTAAGGATGCGGAAAAAAATTAAATCAGTACCTATAATTAAAAATCATTAATAAAAAGTATTTTTTTATTAATATATCTACTAATTATTTCTACTCACCCACCAATATACTTTTTTGAGCCCTCTGTCGGACTTGAACCGACCACCTACGATTTACGATACCGTTGCTCTTCCTCCTCTCTCGCCCTTCTGAAGGATCGTTCGGGCAAAAGGCTTAATCGTCTTTTATTCAGATAAGCAAACCAAATTATTCAAGTTTCTCTTTTATGCACAATAATGAGCCGCCTCGCAGAATCGAACTGCGGACCTATGGTTTACGATACCATTGCTCTACCTACTGAGCTAAGGCGGCGCTTCTTGAGCCGTTGAGCAGGATTGAACTGCTGACCTCGTCATTACCAATGACGTGCTCTACCAACTGAGCTACAACGGCTTACTACTATAAATTCTAACAAAAAGCTAATACTGACAAAATGACGTGCTCTTCCTCCTCTCTCGCCCTTCTGGAGGCTCGTTCGG
>Ga0208373_1000965_pt1 | contig 42426 bp, 43 predicted proteins | sample RifOxyC2_FD_184036 | JGI IMG/M metagenome (GOLD analysis project Ga0208373, IMG submission 184036) | Soil microbial communities from Rifle, Colorado - Rifle Oxygen_injection C2 (SPAdes) | ecosystem: Environmental > Terrestrial > Deep subsurface > Rock core/Sediment | place: Rifle, Colorado...
GCCACTAGCAGAGGGGCTGCATGTTATGCGACGAGGCAAACTCACGGCTTCCTCAAACACGCTGTTCGCAGCCCCCTTTTACTTGACTTGGTTTTATTATATATCTGATGGGTTTAATATACCAACAAGATTTATTTTTAAGGGGTAAAATTTATGAGGGGGTGGGGCTTCCGCCTCTTCAAGTCCTACTCGGCCCACACACATAATAATCGTTGTAATAAGCGGTTATTTTTTGTCGCACCAATTATTATTTGGAATCAGGCTTAGTGTTAATTTATTAAATATTGTATAATATAAATATGGCATTAACTAAAAGACAAAAGAAAATAAGCATGATTGGATTTTTGGTGGCTATTGTTTTTTTTCTTTTTTTTGTGTTTTTACCGGCAGTTTATATTCTCAGTTATGTCTGGAAAGTAGAGAGTATGTTTTCTCAGACAGTAATTCGGGCGGTATCCACTTCATTTTTTATTGGTTTGATGGTTGTTGTGATTAATTTAATATTTGGTTTACCTTTGGCATGGGCAATGGTTAGGGGAAAGACATGGGTATCTGGATGGCTGGATAATTTGGTTGATCTTTCTTTGGTTGTACCAACTGCAGCATTGGGATTTTCTATATATCTTTACTGGGGGTCAAAGTACGGAATAGCAAGTCTTTTTGGCTTGGAAGATGGTTTTGTTTCAAGGGGGGTGATTATGATTATTCTTTTACATGTTGTTTTTACTATTCCCTATATGATTCGTTCTGTTGGCGCTGCCATATCTCATATTGATATTGATCTTGAAGAGGCGGCTGTGACTTTGGGCGCCAATCCCTTTACGATTTTTCGCACTATATCTTTACCTCTTTTTAGAGATGGGGTAATTGTTGGTTCGGTCTTGTCATTCACTAGAAGTTTGTCTGAAACCGGAGCTACCATGATGGTGGCCGGTGCTGTTAGTACAGCCCCCGTGCTTATAGTGGGACTGAAACAAATGGGTGATATGCCCGGTGCATCTGGGGCAAGTATTTTTTTAATTTTATCTGCTATGGCAGTTTTGTTTTTTGCAAAATTTTTTCTCAGAGAGAAAACTATAAACATCGAAAAGGTTTATCCTAATTTTGAAAAATCACTTTTTATGTTAAAACCATTATTAAATATAATTTTAGCTATCTTTTTTATTCTTATTGTTTTTTTGCCAACCATATTTATTGTTTTATATAACATAACGAGTTTGAATTTTTTTATGAGCGGAATGTTAATTAAGAGTTTAGTGATTTCTTTTTCGCTTGCTTTTATAGCCACCTTGATAAACTTGTTTTTTTCTGTCCCATTGGCGTATTTGATTGCTAGGAATATTTTTGGTCTTGGTAGATTTTTTGATGGATTAAATGAGATAGTTCTTTTAGTGCCAACAAGCGCCCTGGGCTTGTCTTTGGCGTTGTTTTGGAATAATTTTTTTGCTAATGAGTTTCTTATCCTCTTATTGACTCATTTAAGTTTTACTTTTCCTTTATTGGTAAAACCATTAGCGGCAGCTTTTAAAGACATTTCTCATTCATTGGAAGAAGCTGCTTACTCCTTGGGGGCAAACACAAAAACTATGTTTGTAACAATACTTTTACCCTTAATTAAGCCTGCTATTATCGCTGGTTCAATTATGGCATTCATGCGTAGCTTGTCAGAAACAGGGGCAACTTTCGCAGTATCTAAAAATATAAAAACTATTCCCATTGTGATAGTTGATATGGTTAAGACTGATAATTTAAGCCAAGCTGCTTTTGCCTGTACAATTTTATTTTTTATTTCCTTAGTGTTTTTGCTTATATTAAAATATAATAAATTAAGTAAATTAAGATAAATATGCCGGAAATTAAAATTAAAAATTTAAGTAAGATATTTAAATCAGCCAGAGGTGAAAAGATAACCGCTTTGAATAAAATTAGTCTAAAAATTCCCAACAAAAAATTTAATATTTTACTTGGTCCCTCTGGTTGTGGTAAAACAACTTTGCTCAGAACAATCGCAGGTCTTATAGAGCCAAGCAATGGAAAAGTATATTTTAACGGAAAGAATGTTTTAAAACAAACAGTTCAGGATAGAGATATCGGTTTTGTATTTCAACATTTTGCAATTTTTCCCCATCTTGACGTGTGGCACAATGTTAGTTATGGACCGGTTGTCAGGGGGTGGAAAAAAAAAGATATTATTGATTTGACAAAAAAATCTCTTAAGCTAGTAGGACTTTTAAATAGAGCAAGCGCCCTACCCAGAGAACTATCAGGAGGAATGATGCAACGACTTGGCTTGGCTCGGGCGCTTGCTACCAGATCACAGTTATTACTTCTTGATGAACCATTATCGGCCTTGGATGCTAAAATTGGATCCTTTTTGCGTTATGAGCTTAGGAAAATTGTGAAAGAGAACAAGTTAACCGCAATTCATGTTACACATAACCAAGAAGAAGCAATGGTGATAGCTGATAATATTATTCTAATGAAAAAAGGAAAAATAATACAAACAGGTTCTCCGGAAGAAATGTATAATAGACCAAATTCTATTTTTTCTGCTAATTTTTTAGGTAAGTGTAATTTTTTTCCGGCTAAAAAAATATCAGATCATGAAGCACTGTATCTAGGGAAAAGAATAAAAATAGGACAAAAAATAAAATATGAAAAAATCATTATTGGTGTTAGGCCGGAAAAAATTCATTTGGAGCAGAAAGTTAGCAAGAAACTGATTACGGGAAAAATAGAGTTGATAAATTTTCTTGGACACTTATATGAGTATCGGATTAATGTTAATGGTTATTCCGTAAAAGCGTATAAAAGAATAAAAGAACAAGAAATAGAGAAAAAGTTTAGATTAGGTGATGAAATATCTTTTTGGTTCCATCGCGATGATGTTTTTATTTTTAAACAGCCAAAAAACCTGAAAGATGAGTTGAGCTTAGAATAGTTGTGAAGAATAAGAAAAAAATATATGAAATTAAAATTAGTTAATATTAATTTCAAAAGATATTTTTAGACATGAAACCTTCTTTTCACAATCTGTGAAATAATTTTATTAAAATAAACGGGTTATATAGACAAAAAATAATAACAAATTTAATAAAGATAAAATTTATGAGAATATTTACTTGTCGAATTTGTGGAGAAGTTTATATTGGCACAGAGGCGCCAAAGACTTGTCCGTTTTGCGGTGTTGCTAATAAGTATCTAGTGTTGGCCAGTGTTTGGAAAGATGAAAATAAAGATGTGAAAATTTCTGAAGTTAGCAGAAAGAATCTAGAAGAAGCTTTGGAATTGGAACTTTCTAATACAGCTTTTTATAAATGTTTGGCGCAGAAGCTTGCTAATACGGAAACATCTTTAATGTTCAAGGGATTATTTAAAGTAGAAAGAGAACATGCTTCGGTGTTTAGGAAATTATTGGGTTTGCTGGAAGACCAGAAAGTAGTAGAATATTGTATTAATGATCCGGAAAAAGCGATAACCGAATCTGCCGAGAGAGAAGAAAAAGCCATTAATTTTTATGCGAAAGCTTTGACTGAAGCAACAGAACCGAGAATAAAAGAAGTGTTTACGGCTATTATGAATACCGAAAAAGATCATTTGGAATTGGATCGTGAGATGAAAAATAAAATAATTAAATAATATTTATATTTCTATGAAATGGAAATTTTTGTTTATTTTTTTTGCAATTCCTTTCTTATTAGTTGGATGCGCTGAAAAAACCAGTTTTAAAAAGGGGGATATTAAAGATGATTTTTGTGGGGCGCATCTTAATTTTCAATATTGTAAATGCGCTTTTCACAATGAATATTGTGATAATATCGGTATGTCAAAAAGCGCGGCTAAAGATTATGTTTATGAACAATACGATAAATGGGTAGCTGAAGAATTTGAAAAATTTGAAAATAATTGTCAGAATACAAATGGAGTTATTAAAAGTAAAAAATGTGTAAAATGCGGAGAAGGAGAAATGGTTAATGATGGTCGTTGTGTGTCTGTTGCTAATAATGAAAAAGGTGAAGAGGGAGAAAATATTGATGAAGCAAATGAAGATAATAATAAAGAAGAAGGAGGAGGGTGTAAATATGATAGTGATTGCGATTCAATTTGCGAAGGAGATGTAATGTGGAAAATGGGTTGTAATGCGCGTAGCAATATTTGTGAAAAGACTTTTGATACTGATTGTGTTACTGATATGGAAAGTTTTGGAGAACTTAGTTTTTCAAAAATTTGTAATAATGGCGAGTGTACCAGAAACACGAAAGAGATTGAAAAGACCAAGGCAGATTTAATAAGAGAAAAAGAAATTTGGTCTCAAACTTTGAAGGATATAAATAGTTCGCGTGACAATATTAGAGAGGCTATGATGGAGGCTAATAAAAATTGTATAAACGGTATTGCGGATATGACCAATGTGGCTATTATTGAATTTTCTACACGAATTGCTTCGGTACTAGCCGGTGGCATTCCGGATATAGCAGCTATGACTGCCAGTGCTGCCGAAAAGGCCGGTGGTTTATTGGAAAAACATGTGGAAAATTTGGCCGGAGCGGCAGTTGATTATGCCGGAGAAGCGCTGAATCGGTTGTATAATTATCAATCTGGAGAACCGCAAGAAGAGGAGCGGAAATTGAAACCGCATGAATATATAAAACTGAATTGCGACCTTTATAATTATTTTAAAGAAGTGCAAGCTGAAAGTGATATTGATCTGGATATTGTATTGGAAAATGCTAGAGAAGTGGATAGTTTATTGCAAGTCCTACCATAAAGATTGATATCTTAAAAATAAAAAAACGAAGTATATTGCTTTGTTTTTTTATTTTTTTAAATATATGCTATAATTTAAATAGCTAAAAATTATTTAATGTTTGTAAAAAATGTTATGCCGGAAGAAGAAATAATAAATGAGGATAATATAGATCTATTTGAGGCCATGTTGAATGGTTTTGCTTTACATAAAATAATTGTTGACGAGTATGGCAAGCCGGTTGATTATGTATTTTTAAGAGTTAATAAAGCCTTTGAAGATGTAGTGGGTGTGAAAAAAAAAGATATTATTAATAAAAAAGTTACAGATGTTTTACCGGGTATTGAAAAAGATACATTTAACTGGATAAAAGTATATGGGGAAGTAGCTTTAAACGGGAAACATAAGAAATTTCAACAATATTCCGACAAACTTAGAAGGTGGTTTCGTGTTTCCGTGTATTCGCCTCGTAAAAATTATTTTGCGGTAATAGTTGAGGATATTACAGAAAAAAAGAAAGCAGAAGATGAGCTCAAAAAAAGTGAAAAAAGGTTTAAAATGATTTTTAATAATTCACCAGAGGTTATTATTTTTTTTAGTCCAAAAGGAATGGTTCAGGAAATAAATGAAAGAGCTGGAGAGTGGCTTGGTTATGAAAAGGGAGATTTTGTCGGAAAGAGTTTATTGAATTTATCAATGATTTCCGAGGAAACCAGAAAAATTGTTTTAGAAAAGTTTAATGCAAGAATAAGGGGGGAAAAGATTGCGCCTTACGAAATTGAACTTATAGCTAAAGACAAATCAATAAAAATCGGCCGAATTCTAGGTTCGCAGGTAAAAGATGAGGACGGAAAAGTCTTGGGTGAATTAATATTAATTTCGGATGTGACAGAGCAGCGAAAAACTGAAGAAATGTATAAGCTGATTACCGAGAACACCAGTGATCAGGTTGTGATTACTACTTTTTCCACGAACCCAAAATATTTATATGTCAGCCCCTCTGTTAAGCAGATTATGGGCTATGAACCAGAAGAATTAATCGGAAGGAATAGTTTAGATTTTATTCATCCGGATGATCTTAAAAAAATGATTCCTTTGCTTGTGAAACACTTAAAAGATAAGGTGTTATTTTTGAGAAATAAGGATATTAAGATAAAAGAAGTTTTGCAATATAGAACCAGACACAAATCGGGAAATTGGATAGAGGTAGAAAGCACTGCTAATTTAGTTGAGAATAAAATGATATTTATTACCAGGGATGTTTCTGAGCGTAAAAAATCAGAAAAAGCTTTGAGGGAAAAATTGGAAGAATTGGAAAAGTTTCAGAAAATTACCACGGGAAGAGAATTAAAGATGGTTGAACTTAAAAAAGAAAACGAAAGACTGAGAGAGGAGATTGAAAAATTGAATAATAAAATATAAAATTTATATAAAATTATTGACTAAGTAGCACAAATGTGCTATTTTTTATATAAATTAGCACATTAAAAAAGGAGATATAGAAATGTATTATATAAAAAAAATACCATATAATTGGCGGCCGCTGTTTTATTGGATTTTTGTTTCTTTGTTTTTATGGTTTATATCGGGATGGAGAATAGCTGGCGCGGTATTTGTGGTGAACATGGGAATATATACGGCCCTATTATGTGGCATGGAAACCATTATGCAATTTATTAAAACGCACCTAAGTGAACAAGGAAAAGATTTGGTGGAAAATCGTTTAATAAACAGGGTTTTGATTTCAGAAAAAGATATAATGTTTTTATTTGGTCCGCTTCTTGGTTTTGGGTTTTTATTTGGAATTTTTGTTGATAATATGCATTTTTTAATAGTAATACTCCTTGAATTAGTGTTGATATTTTTTATGATTCGAGATCTTTTATATTATTATTTATATAAATAAAAAGGGGGTGGTATGAAAGATAAAATAATTAAATCACTACAAATTATTTTGAATTCAGAAAAGATTGATACAGAAAGCAGAGAGTTTATTGAGGATATTATCAGTGGGCGCGGTAAGGATTTAGATTTTGAGAAAATGACAATCTCATGCTATGTGGAAGCTCGAAAAGATAATTTAAAACCATTAGGATTTGTTTGGAAAAATAAAAAGGGGTATAATGTTTGTGTCTCTCCAGAGCAATTAATTCAGTTATTGGACGATTTCGATTTTATTTCTTTTAAGGTAAATCTGATAAGTTTTTTATAAAAATTACCATAACCGCTTATAAAACATGAGCGGTTTTTTTATTTTGATTTTTATCTTGATTTTTTATAAGAATTATGTTAAGTTGTTTGTGTTAAACAGTACTTTAAAAAGCAAACTATTGCCTAAATAAGGAGGAAAATATGGCAAAAAAACAGATAAATAAAACTTCTTTGACGGATGCGGAAGTGATTCAGATGGAAAGTGAATCCGGCGCCAATCATTACGGGCGCATAGATTTTGTAGTTAGGAAAGCCGAAGGTGTTTGGCTTTATGATAACCAAGGCAAAAAATATTTGGATTGTCTGGCTGCTTATTCTGCCGCGAATCAGGGACACCATCATTCAAAAATTGTTGCAGCTGTTACTGACGCCTTGAAATTTGGTTATGGTTCAGTTATTTCTAATGTTGTTTATACCGAAGCTTTGGCTTGTTTTTTGAAAAAGGTAGCTAATTTGGCGCCTCAACTTGCTCCTCGTTTCGGTAATAGAGGTAACAAGGTTCTTCCGAAGAACGGAGGGGTGGAATCTGTTGAAACAGCTGTTAAGCTTGTAAGTGATTTCGGCGTTTTACACAAGGGTATTGCCGACCATGAACAGAAATTGATAGTTTTCAGGAACAATTTTCACGGCAGGACGAAAAGCGTAGTCGCTTTTTCTTCCACAAAAAAATACCGGGACGGTTTCGGGCTGGGCATTGATCCCGGCGCCTATATTTTCGCCGATTACGGCAACTGGAAATCTGTTGAAAAAATACTGCAAAGCGAAGACGGGCCTTATGTGTGCGGCATATTGGTAGAGCCGATGCAGGGCGAAGGCGGAATGAATATTCCTCCTGCCGGATTTTTGCAGGGTTTGCGCAACTTGGCGGATCAATATGGTTTGCTTTTGGTTTTTGATGAGATTCAGGTGGGGCTCGGGCGCACCGGGAAAATGTTCTGTTTTGAGCACGAAAACGTAATTCCCGATGTTTTAATCCTGGGTAAGGCTATTTCCGGCGGACTTATTCCTTTATCGGTTTGCATTACAAACTCTTATTTAATGGATGAAACCTTTTTTCCAGGAAGAGACGGTTCGACTTATGGTGGATACCCTCTGGCGTGCATCGCCGGTCTGGCCGCTCTGGATGTTATTGAAAAAGAAAAGCTTGTGGAAAATTCAGAAAGAATGGGTAAGCTTCTCAAGGAGAAAATTGAAAATTTTATTCAGGAATCAAAACCGGCCCAATCAAGAGTAAAAGAGATACGCGGCAGAGGATTATTTATCGGCATTGAAATGCGCGATGGCGATGCTATGATGTATTGCCGAGAATTGACCAAAGAGGGTCTTTTGGTTAATGACAGCCATGGCCATACTATCAGGATATCTCCACCTTTAGTTATTACCGAAAAAGATGTCGATTATATCGTTGAAAAGCTGCAAAAAGTTTTGTGCAGAAGATGATTAAGGTAGGAGAAACCCAAGTTTTTTATCAAGAAGGGATGACTATTTCCGGATTAATAAAGGAGTTGAAAATAAAGTCGATCTATACAAAGGTAAGGATTATTCAAAAAAATGAAAAAGATATTAGTGTATCATTTGATAAGTTTGATATTTATGTTTTACCGGATGATTGTGAAGTGATATTTATTATGATCGCCGGCGGATAAAAACAAAAAGAGGATATAAAAATATCCTCTTTTTTCATTGTTTTTAGTGTTAAAGTGATTTTTATTTGACATTTTTAAAAATTAGATGTAATATAGTGTTATATATACACTAAGTATTTATTTTATGAATATTTTTTTATTGACAAAATTTATATTTCGTGCTAATGTGTAAAGATTTATTTTTAATAAATATTTATATTTTTGATGTTCTTTAAGACAAAAAGGAAATATGCTTTATGGAAAATAGAATTCAGGAAAAGTTTGATTTGATTTTTAATGAATTTCGTAAAAAAATTGCAAAAATTAAAAGCGATTTCGGAAAACATTCCCAAAACTGTAGTGTAATTGAAGAATATGACTTTGAGCAAGCGCTTGAGACATTAAAAAGGGATTGTTCTTCTCTTCTTGATGAAGTTAAACCGGAAATTCAAATACCTAAAGAATTATTGATTATAGGTGATGTAAAACAAAGCGGGATTAAAATTTTAATTATGGGAGATGTTCATCATGGAAGTTTGGTGCTGCCGCAGTCTTTATATCCAGAAGACCAGCAGATTTTAGAGCATTTAGAGCATGATAAATTTCAGGAAATTATTACTCAGCTTCCACTGGTATTCCACGAAGAAATCCCATTAAGGATTTTGCCGGATGATTATTTTCAGAAGATTGAATGGCGAACAAAAATAAAGCCGGATAATTATCAAGCCACATTAAAAAGGCATAAGAAATTTCCTCCAGTTTTTTATAACAGCAGGAGATTTTTACAGAACAGAGGGTAAGTTAAACTAAAAAACAAGGAGAGAGTCATGAAGAAAGGGAATTGTGTCCGAGTTTACACGAATGATGGAGCAACACTTTATTTTACAGACAAAAAATATCCCGATCCGAAAAATCCGGAAAAATTTTTGTCAGCCACTGAAAAAGTGGAATCTATGAAATGTGAGATTGGGTCAGCCCTGGTCTTAAAAGTCGACGGTGAAACCAAAGAGTACGGAGTAGTCCAGCGTTTTATTGATATGCTTTAAATGAATTGAAAAAATAAAAATGCGAGGAAGTGGTAATACTTCCTCGCATCTAAAAAGTGTACATAAATATGCTTATGTGTACAGTTTCTAGATTAATTTATTGAAATTTCTAAGAGTAGAGTTGTTTTATTAACGTAAATTATTATTTTATGAAAAAAATAGCGCTTTTCGGAGGTAGTTTTAATCCGATTGGTACGCACCATATTAATATTATCAAAGAGCTCGTCCGTGATTTTGACGAAGTGATTGTGGTGCTTTGCGGTCATCGTCCGGATAAGGCAACTACTAATGATATTGAGCCGATTCATAGAGCAATCATGGTAGATATCGCGCTGCGCGGACTTTCTTCAAAAGTAAAAGTTGATTATAGTGATCTGATACATGATATGTTTACCAGAACTCATAAACTTGATAAAAAGTACAGCAAAGATGGAGAGGTATGGCATGTAGTGGGAATGGATCTGATTTATGGCGGCGCCAGAGGAGAATCTGAAATTCAGGCATCGTGGCAAAGAGGAAAAGAGCTTTGGTGTAATTTGAATTTTGCCGTTGTGGAGCGCGAGGGATATAAATTTAGTAAAGACGATCTGCCGCCTCATGCGATACTTATTAAACCCGATCATAGCGGCTCCAGTACAGAGATCAGAAATAATACTTTTAATCATAAATCTATTGATGGGTTAGTAACGTCGGAAGTAAAAAAATATATTGAAAAGTATAATTTGTATCGCGGGGTATTTCCGCAGCCGAAAGCCATGATGACCATAGAAGACCCTGGAATTAAGATTGTTTTAAATGAACGAGACGAGAAGGCTAGGAATTTGCGGGATAATTTAAAAAGATTAGTAGACGAAGATAATCCAAATTTAATCGTAGTCATCGGCGGAGACGGCACTATGCTGCGGGCAATTCGTAAATATTGGCAGCTGCGTTTGCCTTTTTTGGGGATAAATACGGGGCATAGAGGATATTTATTGAATGATGGCGATGTGTTTACATATAAAAATTTTGTGGTTTATCAATTGCCATTATTGCAAGTAGACACCAGAAGTGTAGACGGCAGATGGCGCCGCGATATTGGTTTCGCTGATGCTTGGCTGGAAAGAAGAGAGGGACAATCTGCCTGGATAGAGGTGGAAATGAATAATGGCAAAATAAAAAAATTAATTGGCGACGGAATATTAGTCTCTACTTCTGCCGGATCTACGGGGTATGCACGCAATATTTGTAAATTTTCCCTGCCACCCTATGCGCATCATCTGATACTTGCCGGCATGAATATTGCCGAACCGGTTAATTGGCGCGATACTATTATCTCCCGTGATGCAACTATAAAATTAAAAAATTTAGATATTAAGAAAAGGCCCTTGCGGGGTTTTGTGGATGGAGTATTGATTGGAGAAGTAGAGAGGATGAATATAAAACAGAGCAGGATTGCGGCGGTAGAACTTGCCTTTGTTCCTGATTTGGATATCATAGAGAAACATTCCAGATTGAATATGCCGTATTTATCATCTTAACATAATAACATTTGAACATTTTAGCATTTGAACATTTAATTATTTTTCTATGTAATCCTGAACACAGCGAAGGATCTCGTGAATAACAGTATTCTTAGTTTAATGAAAATCTTCGCTCCGTTCAGAGTAATAAAAGGTGAAAAGGTTAATAATATTTAGTGTTTATGTGTTAGCATGTTAATATGTTAAAATGAGCTTGTTCTTTAAATTTTATTTTTTAAAGGAGAAAATAGAGACAGACATTAAAAGATATTGGGCTTTGGGAGTTGTTTTGTGAAACAAGCAACCCTTTTGAACGTGATCTATTGATCAAGTGTGTCATGGGGCTTCGCAGCGAAGATTTTTCCAGGGGATATGAAGTAATAAATTTTAACCTAAAATAACAAGGGGAGAATTGAGGAAATGATTGCTTTGGGTTTGATTATCGCAACAAAATGTTTGTTTGGCGCAATTTGTATTGTAATTTTTGATTTTCAAGAAAAGGCGGTTAAATTTTTGGGGCTATGGCTTGTTGCCGCAATTTGTTCTTTAAAGTTTTTTCTGATAACAGCCGTATTTTTTCCGATTATTGTGTTTGGAGCTTATGCTCTTATAAATTCTTTGAAAAATGAAAAAATTAAAAAGTTTATTGATTTTGTAAATACCGTGATTCACAAAAAAGAATCATTTATTCAAAAAATAAATACTGTTATGGAGCGGATTCGCAGTTAATGCAGATCCGAATAATCATTAACCCCTAACCCCCAACCTGTAATTTTTACTTTTAACCGTTTTAAAGGAGGAAAAAATGCCTGATTTTTCTTTAATCCCAATTAATTTGTACATTGGTGTATTCTCTCTTTTGCTTGCTGTGTTTTTTTACGTGGCAGCTGTTAAATCGGAATTTTTAAGATGGTTCGGCATTGCTGCCGGTATCGGGCTGTCTATGTGTTTTATCAGTATAGTGTCCGTTGTCGGCGCTTATGTGCCTATTATCGGGTTTTACCTGATCTGGGCATTGCACATGATGAATCTTAAAGGAAGGCTTTTCGCCGTTAAGAGCTGATTTGTTAAAATCAAGGGCAAAGAAAAATCTTTGCCCTCATTAATAGAGTTTCTCAAATTTTTTTGGGTAACTGTAATAATGCAAAATATTTGTTCTTCACATTAAAATTTTAATATTTAATTTCAACAAGGAGAAAAAAGATGTTTAAATTATTTTTGGTTATGGTTTTGTTGTTTGGCAACCTGGTAATGCCCTTTATTGTTTGGGAGCATAAAAAATATTTTATTATCGGTTCTGTTATAGCATGCGCCATTTTTCTTCACTGGGCGCTTTCTTTGTTTATTTTAGCGTATTTTGGATTTTGTTACGGCATGCTGAAGATTAAAAAAATCAATAATTTGGTTTCCAGAATAAAAGAAGTGTTTACTGGTTTTAGAAAAGAATATAAAAAGGGAGGAGAATTAAAATGATAAAAAACAAAAGCAAGCGGGTAATAAATTCTCTTCTTGATTTGGATCTGTATAAGTTGACCATGTGTCAATTAGCATTTCTGTTTTTTAGAAATATCCCCGTGGTATTTGGATTTACCAACAGAACAAAAACTATAAAGCTGACCAGGCATATCAAGAAAAATGATTTGCTCACAGAGTTTGGCTATATTTCCGGGTTAAGGTTCAGAGATGATGAGCTGGATTATTTGCGCAATCTGGAGATTATGGGTATTCGTATTTTTAGGGAATCATTTTTGGGATTTTTAAAAAATCTTCAGCTGTCCGGTTTAAACATCGAAGATGACGGAGAAAGTTATAAGATTACTGCTCAAGGTTCGTGGCCGGAAGTAACTCTTTGGGAAACTTTGATTTTAAGCGTGGTGAATGAACTTTACTATCGTCGGATTTTACAGAAGATGAGCAGGGCAGAAAGAAAAGATTTGTTTGCGGAAGGGCAAAGACGCCTGGAAGAAAAGATTAAAATTCTTAAAAAAAATCCGCATATTGTTTTTTCTGAATTCGGCACCAGAAGAAGATTTTCCGGTGAATGGCAGGAATATATTGTAAAAAGATTAGCCCAAGCAGTACCATGTCAACTGGCCGGTACTTCCAATGTTTATCTGGCGAAAAAATTGGGGTTAAAACCAATTGGCACTTTCGCCCATGAAATGTTCATGGTCTTTTCCGGTATTTTTCATGAAAATGATGATGATATCCTGAAATCTCATAATAAAGTATTGCAGTATTGGAAGAAATTATACAAAAATGTGTTGCTGATTGTTTTGACTGATACTTACGGCAGCGATTTCTTTTTTCGCGATATGACCCTGGAGCAGGCCGGGGAATGGGCTGGTTTGCGCCACGATTCCGGTGACCCGGTTGAGTTCGGAGAAAAAGCCATTAAGTTTTATCAGGACAAAGGCATTGATCCGCGGGATAAGATTATTGTTTTCAGCGACGGTTTGGATATTGAAACGATTGTTAAGCTGGCCAATCATTTTCAGGGAAGAATCAAGGTAACTTTCGGTTGGGGCACCAACCTTACCAATGATCTTGGCTTGAAAAGCCTTTCTTTGGTGGTAAAGGCTGTTAAATCCAACGGACATGACACAGTAAAGCTTTCTGATAACATAGCTAAAGCTATCGGCAGAGAAGTGGAAAGATTTAAAATAATTTTTAGCTATAAGGTTGAGTTTTCGGAGGAGTGTAAATATTAATATTTTATAATTTCAATAAAAAGGGGCAGGAATAATTCTCGCTCCCATTACTAGAGTTATGTATTAGTTAAATAAATAATTCTAGAAATGAAATGTTCTTTAAATCAATATTTATTTTATACAATCAGGAGGAATTAAAATGATTGAAAATGGACGGCTTGTTCAAACAATTATCGCTTCTCAGGGATATAAAAGATCCTTAATTACTACAGAGGGTGATAAATCTTTTATCGACAGTTTTAATTTGCGTCCTTCAGAGGTGGTGGATTACTTGAATGAATGGATAATCGGGCAGGAAAAAGCCAAGTGGACGCTGGCTACTAAAATTTGCAGCCACTTAAACGGTATTCGCCATGAAATGGAATTGGGACTTGATCCTATGGATAATGACGAGAGGGTTAAGTCCAATATTCTTCTTATCGGGCCGACTGGTTCGGGCAAGACTTATGTTATGCGCAAAACTGCTAAAAAATTCGGTATTCCTTTTGTAAAAGCAGATGCTACCAAGTTTTCTGAAACCGGATATGTAGGCAGAAATGTCGATGAAATAATCAGGGATCTTTTTAAGAATGCTTTAAGTTTGGTGCAAAAAGATTCTGAATATAAAAATTTGAAGCTGGAAGAGCAGGAGGATAAAGCTGTAGAATTAGCGCAGTACGGCATTGTTTTTATCGATGAATTCGATAAATTAGCAGAAAGAAAAGGTTTTTTTGGGGGTGATGTTTCCCGCGGCGGAGTGCAAAGAGGACTCTTGACTCTGACCGAAGAAACAGATGTGCCAATTATTGATACGCAAAATCCCATGGAGGCTATCAAAATAGCAATGGCCGTCCAAACTGGACAGAAAATAAAAAATAGAATGATTAACACCAGAAATATTATCTTTATTTTTTCCGGAGTTTTTGCCGGTTTGCAAGACATTATCCAGAAAAGAAATGATCAGAAAAAAATAGGCTTTGGCGCTGATTTTCATTGTAAATCAAAAGAAACAAACAAACTGTGGGATGATTTGATTGCCGAAGATCTGATGAATTTCGGCATTGAAGGGGAGCTTGTCGGCCGGATACCGGTCAGGGTGGTTCTTGATAGATTGAGCGAAGATGATTTGTTTCAGATTTTGAAAAATCCTAAATCATCCATAGTTTTAAATTTGAAAAATTCTATGGCTGGTTATGGCATCAAGGTGGATTTTGGCGATGATATTTTGTGCTATGCTGCTAAGCTGGCTTATAAGCAAAATACCGGAGCGCGCGGACTGGTGTCGGCTTTTGATGGCATTTTTCAAAAGTTTGAAGCATATCTGCCCGATATACCAATTAATTATTTAATGGTGACAAAAGAATTAATCAATTTGAAAGACAAGAAGGAATTTTTAAATACCCTTAATAAAGAGCTGGAAAAAGCGGATTTGATTTTGGAAAAAGATCATGTAGCGGCTTATCAAAAATATCTTTTAAAAAGATGGAAAGTTGCTTTGGATTTTTCTCCAGGGGCGATTAATGCTCTTAAGGTTATGGCAGATAGTGATGGAATTACCCCTTGTAAGAAGTGTCAAAGAATGTTTTTGAAAGAAGAAGAAAGGATAGCGTATTATAGCAAAAGAGGAATCCGGCGATATTTGCTTGATAAAGAATTCCTGAATGATGTTTCAAAATGTTTGGTCGCCAATATTATCAAGCAGATGAATAATATTCAACATGCCAAAGAAGAGCGTGTCTGGCGTTACAAAAAAATAATCAAGGAAAAATATGACATAACCCTTAAAACTTCCGGGGATTTTGTTAAGGAGATAAGCCGTATGGCAATTATAGCCATGAAAACTCCTTTTGAGATTTGTGAAGAGATTTTTAGAGATTATGACGGCGCTTTTCATTCTTTGAGGGGCAAAGAGCTGTTGATAGAAGAGAAAGATATTGAAGATATTTCAGGATTTTTTACCAGAAAGATAATAGAAAATAAATATTAATATTTTAAAAATATGGCGGAAAATTTTTCCGCCCATTAATACGGTTGCTTAGACTCATTTAGGCAATCGTATTAATGAAATGTTCTTATAAATTTAAATAAACAAAAAAATAAAAAGGGGAAATTGCACATGAATATATTAATGACCGATGGTCTTTTTAAAGCTTTGTCTTTTTCTATTATGCTTAGTACGAATACTGGATGCAATGCCAGATGCAAATCTTGTATTTCACGGATTACGCCCAGCGTAAAAAGCATAGACATTAAATTATGCTCTATTCCCAGAGTAGAATTAGGACTTAGAACCGCAAAACACCATAGAGCCACACACGCCATTTTGACAGGCAAGGCCGACCCAACCCAAGAAGATGACGGTTATCTTTTAGAGCTTACAAAATTATCCCGAAAATATTTATTGTATGTTGATATGCATACTAATGGATTTTTGCTGCAAAAAGGTAAAAAAAAAGAAGGTTTGCTTAAAGATTTAACCAAAGCCGGGCTTACTCATATTACCTTTTCGATTGCCTCTTTTAGTGCACAGGAGAATCTAAATTTTATGGGCATTAAACAAAACCCAAAAGAATTGATTCAAAAAGCGCATGAATTGGAGTTGTATACCCGCTGTTCTCTTCTGCTTACAAGCAGCACTGTTTATAATGCGCAAGGAATAATGGATTATATTTATAAAGCCGGAGCGAATGGCGCCGATGCCGTGGTAATTCGCGAGTTATGGATACCTGATAGCTATAATCAGAAAAGCACAGAAATCTTTGAGTGGAACAAAAAAAATTTTGTTGACATGAATCCATTGATCGCAGAGTTCGAGGCAATATCGGAAAATAAAGATAATGAATACGGAATTAGAAGATTGCGCGACCTGCCATGGGGCGTGCCGGTATTTTCTATGCGAAATATTTTTTCTGATGCAGAGCATGGGGTAAATGTAACATTCGCCCGTTGCGATGATTCTGTAAATGATGTGATTATCAAGTCGATAGTACACAAGCCAAACGGCCATGGATACCGGAATTGGGATGATAACGGGGATAGCCTGTATTAGGAGAAATCGCAATGCAGAGAAAACATAGTTTGTTTATAAAAAAAGGAAAAGACAAGAATGTTTATACTTTGTTTCTAGGGCATTTAAGGGGTGATGATCGGGAGATTCACAATATAGTGTATAATTTGCACCAAGCTAAAAGCAGTGATGTTTTACAAATCAGAATTAGCTCCTCGGGCGGTTTTGTTAACCACATGTTGGCTATTATAAATGTTATTTATGATAAATTTTATGGTAGAATTATAACTTATATTGAAAAAGAAGCTTGTTCTGCGGCCGGAAATTTTTTTACATGGAAAGATTAGAATTATTTATCCTATGTCCCAAATTCATTTTCATTTTATAGAAAAACCCAAAGAAATTAACGAAAGCTATATTTTTAAAAAAGAGATATGGAAGAATTTTTTTGATAATTTTTTATCTTCGTATTTTTCTAAAGATGAACTACAAAAAATATATAACGGTGAAGAATATAATTTTGATGCTTGTGAGATGTGTAGGCGCGGCATAGCTACGCATATTATGGCGGAGGGCAAAAGAATAGACGCAAAAAAATTTAAAAGTATAGGAAAATAAATAAGTCAAAAGACGGGATAATCTCGTCTTTTTTGCTTTTTGGGATAAGGACTTGACAAAATTTTTATAACAGGTATAATAGTGTTATATATACACTATTGAGTTTTTATAAAAAATATTGATTTATGTGATATGGAGATTAAAATGCGGATATAATTCATAAAATTTATATGGAAGACATAAAACAAAAATATGAACATGCGGTTATTGCTACAGATGTGGTTATTTTTCGAGCAGAAGAAAATGACCTGCAGGTTTTGCTTATTAAAATGAAGAAAAAACCTTTTTTTGATATGTGGGCTACCCCCGGAGGATTGGTAAAAGGCGATGAATCGATAGATATAGCCGCCAAAAGAAATCTATTTGATAAAACCGGAGTAAAAAATGTTTATTTGGAACAATTATATGCTTTTGGGGAAGTTGATCGGGATCCTTTTGGCCGGGTCGTGTCTGTGGCTTATTTCGCCCTGCTTCCACAAGGTATAAAGTTGCATCTTAAAACTACTGAAGAACATGGTGATGTGGGATGGTTTTCCGTGGATGGATTGCCGGTCTTGGCTTATGATCATAAGAAAATTATTGAAATGGCGCTGAACAGACTTCGCGCCAAGCTGGCATATACTAATATTGTTTATAGTTTATTGCCGGATGAATTTACTTTGACTGATTTGCAGAAAATTTATGAGTTGATTCTTGATAAGAGGCAGGATAAAAGAAATTTCCGTAAAAAGATATTGTCTTTGAAAATGATTAAAAAAACCGGCGGGAAAACAACGGGGGGGGCATACCGTCCGGCAGAATTGTATAAATTTATTAAAAAGAATCCGGAGATTGTACAGATTTTATAAATTTTTATTTATAGCGAAAAGATTTTTCTTTTTTTTAAATTTTGATAGTGTAATAAACACACAAACAAAATGGGATAATCTGGACAGAAAATTAAAAATATGTTAGAAATATATGAAAATCAGAACATTAAAAATTAAATATAAAGGAGAAAAGGCGATGTTTGATTGGAAGAAAAAATTTAAAGAATTCATATTTTCTTTTTTAAAAGAAGAGCTTGATACCTTAAGTGAGGATGAACTTCGGCTTATTCGTGATTCATCCGATAAAATTTTAGGCAATAGATTGGTTCATTCCCCTAAGCCGGTTTTATTTTATCATCATACTTATGAAAAATTAGCCGCTTTGATTGCTGAAGACGACAGGATAGAATTAGGCAATATTCATTGGGATAAATTTTCTGACAAGTGGCCCAGTTTACAGATAGAAGATAACGAAAATATCAGGAAAAAAGTAAAGGGGCGCGATGTAGTGTTTTTAGCTTCGTTTTTGCCGGAAAATTTATTTGAGCAAATGGCAATAATTTATGCCTTGCCCAGATACCAGGCCGATAGTTTTAGAATAGTACTTCCCTATTTTCCTGTGGGTACCATGGAAAGAGTGGGAGAAGGAAAAGAAGGAGAAATCGCGACCGCTATGACTATGTTTAGAATGTTGTCGGCTACGCCGCAATGCCATGGAAAAGGCCCGGCGCTTTTGACGATTTTTGATGTTCATGCGCTGCAGGAAAGATTTTATCCTTCTGATAACATTATTCCCGATCTGCATTCCACCGTTTCGCTTTTGAAGAATAGAATTAGGAGCATGAAAAATATAGCAATAGTTTTTCCTGATGACGGCGCGCGCAAAAGATATGGTGATTATTTCAGGGATTATCCGATTATCGTCTGCAACAAGGTGAAGATCGGGAAAAAGAAAATTATCACCATCAAAGAAGGCAATTCTTGCGGTAAGCACTGCATAATGGTTGATGATTTAATATTTACAGGAGGAACTTTAATGGAATGCCGCGACGTCCTGATAAAAGCCGGAGCAAAAAAAATCAGCGCTTACGCAGCGCATGGTATATTTCCGGAAGAATCATGGAAAAAATTTACTAAAGAATTATTTGAATACGTTTGGATTACGGATAGTTGTCCCTGGATGGTGGATATTGTCAAGGACATAAAACCTTTCGAGATTTTGTCTATTAAAGATTTAATCGTTAATGTGATTACTAATTAAATAAAGGAAAAAATATGTTTAAAAAACAGATGAATCAAGTTTTAAGCGCTTATAAGAAAAGAGCCAGGGAAATGGCCGGCGGATGTGAAAAAGTTTTTGTAGCCGGCTCCGGCGGAGTCGATTCTTCTTTAGTGGCAGCCATACTTACATCTGAATTTGATCCGGATAATGTAGTGGTCCTTTTTAGGAATCTTCAATCTGATCCGAAACATTTAAAAGATATAACGGATTTGCAAAAAGCTCTTGGTTTCCACTTGATTTATATAGACATGGAATCAGGGTACAAAGACGGAATAAGGCAATGCGCGGAGCAATTTGAAGAGTCTGGGCTTCTTTGGTTTACCGAAGAAGAATGCCTTAGCGGCGGTTTGCCTGAAATCAATGCTTATGCATCGCTACGATCTCGCTTTATTACCCCTTGGGCCGGGTTCATATCCAAGATGATAGATGGCGGCGGCGGAAGGATTTACGGAACAGGCAACGCCGAAGAAGACGGATTACTGCGGTATTTTGACAAATTCGGCGACGGCGCTGTCGATAATAATATTTTAGACGGCCTTACCAAGTGCGAAGTGCGCCAATTTCTTCTTTATTTCGCAAAGCTTTATCCTGGTCATGATGTTTTTCGGCGCATTGCGGAGAAAACCCCTTCGGCTGACCTGCAGGGAAACGGGGATCGGCACAATGATGAAGACGAACTTACTTCATGGGCGCACAAAAGAGGATATGACAGATTGTTTTTGTCTTATGGCGATACGAAACAAGAAGGCAATATCGCCTGGGCACTGAAAAAAGACATGGAATTCGGCGTTATTACCGGAAAAAGAAGAGATTGGAGTAAGGATAGGCTTAAAAAAGAATTTAGATTTTCCGAAGAAGAGCTGCAATTGATATTGTTTATCCGCGAAGAAGAATTGAAAACCCGCCATAAAGTTTTGAGGCCGCCGGGTTTTTGCAGGGAAATTTTGAGAAAAATAAATTTAGTTGATTAAAATTAAAACAAGAAAAGCCGCAAAATTATTTATGCGGCTTATTTTTTTTACTTTTTTTTAAGTAATTCAATAAATATTAAATATTGCAGAATTTTTTTATTACTCATCGTTTGGTCTTCCGGCGTTTGTTCTATTTGTGTCATGTCTTCGTTTACTGAATATGAACATTTTGAGGTTTCATCGGTTATTTCCCATTCAAAGGGGCGGGTTATAAAATCAATATAATCTTTTTCCAGGGTAACGGAAAATATTTTTTCTTCTCCCTTTTCTTTTTGAGGATCTGTAATATCAGCTCTTTCCGAAACATGAACAATGTATGTTCCTAGCCCGAGATCCAGCATCATTATTTGCGGCGAATTTTTTCTAGGGTTGAGATTTTGTTTTTTAAAATATTTTGGTTCCAATATTCTGGAATATGCTTCCAGAAATTTTTGGTCTTCTGTCGACCAGATTTTTATTTGCTGATGATAAGATGATTCATTGATTAAAAATCCTCTAAAAGTGCCTTTCTCCGGATTATCGAATTTTGATTTACAAAAAACATTGTTGCATGGCAATAAAAAAAGAGTTATTGCAAGCGTGATAATATTGGTTATTTTCATTACCCCCCCCCTTTTTTATAATAATTCAAGTATTATTATCAAATTTATTTATTTTATTATTTTGCTGATGTAATAATCCACAGGAGCGTGATCATCTGTGATTATGGGCATATCTTCTTCGATTTTTCCTGTCCATAAATGTTCTAAATACTTGTTTAATTCTTCATTTTCATTTTTAAATTTTGGTATTTCGGAAGATTTTAAGGCTACCAAAATTATATTCTGTACATTATTTACAGCTAATTGATTATTTACTGGAAACAAATAAACTTGCGGAAATATCTGTTTATAGGTCGCATACTCTGCTCTTAAAAATTGGCCGCTTATTCCACCTATTGATGAAATAATATTCAAAATTACCACGCCCCCATCGTTTAAAATATCATACTTTTTTTGTATAGCCTCTCTTGTTGTTAATTGGTAGGGGATAGAATAGTGGGATTTGAAAGCGTCTCCCAGAATAGCATCATATTTATTTGAGGTTTTATTTAAAAAAGTTCGACCGTCTTCGTGGTAAATGTTTAATCTTGGATTTTCTTGAAGATAAAAGTAGGTCTTGGCAAATTCAGTAAGTTTTGGATCAATTTCAACTACATCCATAGAGGCCTCCGGGTAAGCCTTAAGGTAATATTTGGGATATGAAAAAGCTGCTCCCCCAATAACTAAAGATTTTTTAAAACTAGGATTAAAGTGTTCAATTAAGTTGTAATATTTTGTATATTCAAAAACAAGTTCTCCATCATCAATAAACATCGCGGAACTACTTTCATTATTGACCCGCAAGCCCCTTGCTGGTTTCCCTGTTTCCGCATCCTGATAATCAATGATTTGAACATGGTTATATTTTGTGTCTACATCAATAAATCCGTTTTGGGCTAATAAATAATTTACCCTGCCAACTGTAAGCCAGCTTATACTGATTAAAAATATAAAAGTGAATTTTGTTTTTATAAGTTGTTTTGATGATAATATAATAGAAAGAATGATTAATGACAAAGAAAGAATCAAGAGTATTTTAGTGGTTCCAAACGCGGGAATTAAATAGAATCCGGATGAAAATGTTCCTATGATGCTGCCAATAGTAGAAATAGCATAAAGATTGCCTACGGTAGAACCGGATGTGCTTAGATTGTTCAACTTTAACTTAATGGCATATGGCGAGACCATACCCAAAAGAATACTAGTTGGCGCAAATAAAATTATGGACGCAAATACAGAGCTTAATCTAATATCTATAAAAGAATTTTGCAGAAATATTATTATTGATTCTTTTGTAAACATGGTTAGATTAATGTAAATTCCAGCAAAAAAAATAATCAAAGAAAGTATTCTTAAATTAGATTTTTTGTCGGCTATTTTTCCGCCTAGTATATAGCCAATACTCAGGCTGCCGAGTATGACGCCTATCAGGCTAGTCCAAACAAAAATAGATGTGCCCAGATATGGACCCAAAACTCTAGAGCCCACAAGCTCAAATATCATTACAATTGCTCCGCAAATAAAAACAGTTATTTCTAAAATATATTTTTTCATAAAAATTATTTTTTATTTTTAGTAAAAATTAGCGTAAACAGTTCCATGATTTTTAACTAAACATCACCCCTTAGCAACAACTAGTCCCCAAATTTTTCCAGCTCCGTGCTTTTTAAGTTCTCGGGCACACTCATTAAGTGTTGATCCGGTAGTTACTACATCATCTATCAATAAGATATTTTTTTTATTTAAATTTTCTCCTTCCCACTTGAAGCAATTTTTTATGTTTTTAAGCCTATTTTCTCTTTTTAATTTGGTTTGTGGTTTTGTGTGTTTGATTTTTATTAAGTTGTTGCTTGTTGGTAATTTACATTTTTTTGCTAAAAATTTAGCTATTTCTTCGGATTGATTAAAGGTTCTAAAATTATATCTTTTGTGCGAAAGGGGCACAGGAACAATTAATGTTTTTTTAAGGGGGAATGAAGGGTGATTATTTTTATCAAATATCTTTATTTCTTTTTTAATAAAAACATATAAATATTCCCCTAATATATTTGCTATATTTTTTACGGAATAAAATTTTAATTTTTTTATCAAATCAGCTATAACTATATTTTTATAATTTCCAGCAATAAATATTCGATCAATTTCGTAAAAAGGCTTACAATTCGGACAAAATTTTCCCATTAGGCCTTCTTGTTTGCATATTGGGCAATATTGGTTTTTATAAAATGATAATTTTTCAAAGCATGGCTCACACAGCCACTCTCCCTCTTTTTGGCACCCCACACACTCTATTGGAAAAATAAAATCAAGTAAAGGGGTTATTACTTGATTCTTTATTTTGTCAAAATTCATTATTTTAATTTGATTTTATGTATAATGCCTGTTGTCTGATCTGTAAAATACAGATTATATTCATTTTCTGAAATTATTAAATTGGTCATATTATAACTTTCTTTTGTCGTAGCCAGTAATTTTTTGATTCCGGTTTTGGTATCTATTTTATATAAACGATCGCGGGTATTTTCTGCCAATTCAGGGAAAAGTCCCGCGCCCTCTGGCAAATTCTCTGGTACCGCACAATAGAGAGTATCAGCACTACCAAAAGAACATTTATTGGCCCAAGTTTCAAGATTTAGTGATTTTCTGTTTTGTCCAATATCCTCACCTTGAGCGTCTACTATCCACAAATTCGGCTTCATATTGTTTTTGTTAGAGTATACACTATACAGTAGGCGTTTTCCGTCCGGCTGCCATTTTGGTTCGAAACCACGACCTTCCACAATAGTTGATTTAAAATTTTCATTATTAAGGCCCACAAAAAACACTTCTTGACGATCAAAATCTTTCCCTTCGGTATACATGGCAACGGATTGATTATTTGGTGACCATGAAGGATAGACAGTTGCATCTTTGGCGCCAAGAGATTCTATGGCTTGAACTTTTGATCCATCTTCATTGGTGATGGCTAACCAGCGATTTTCCGGATCAAGCCCCATGCTTTTCATGACAATTTCATCACCCGTAGAAGAAAAATCAAAATTTTTCCAATGAGCAGGCAAAGTTATTTGTTTTTCCGTTTCGAAATTATAAATAATGTTAGCTCCGTCCGGATATTCAATAATCGCCTTATTTTTGTTTGGCGCCCAAGTTACTTTTTCAACATTATAAAATTGTTTATTTGAAAGTTCGGTGATTTCATTATTTTTAGAAATGGTATAGAATTTGTTATCATTTTTATTATAATAATTTATACTAGAGCCATTTCCGGAAAGAGCGCTGCCAAAACTGTTTGCTTTGCTTATTTCGGTGGTCTGTGTAAGGTTTCCATTGGCGATTGCACTTTCTTTCGCTGGAATTTTGTCCACAATTTCTTTTAGCGGTTGAACTTCTCCTTCTTCTGTGATAATTTGTCCTTTTCCGGTATCAGCATATGGAAAACCGCCGGTTTCTGTAGTGGTTGCTTTCGGAGTAGTGGCTACGGGTTCTTTTGCGGGAGCAAAAAATAATTTGTAAAGTAAGTAGCCAAAAAATATTGTAATTATTACAAAAATTGTTATTAGTAATATTTTTTTATATTTTTCTTCAAACATTTTTTTGAATTTTAAGTTATTTTATGTTATAATTTGATTGTTGATAAATATTTAATAAATTGGACTTGAATTTAATACATAAACTAATATTATTATATAATATAAACAATATTAGGTCAAAGTAATACTTATGGGAATGTTTACACCATCAAAAAATTATGTGGGTATTGATATTGGTAGTACCAGTATTAAAATTGTAGAACTGGAACAAGCTGGAAGCGGGGCCAGACTTGTGAATTATGGTTTTAGTGAAACCACAAAATTTATACCCAGTAATTGGCATGAAAATGAAAAATTAACAGCTAATATTATTAATGAGATATATAAAAAAGCTAATATAAAAAGTCGCAGCGCAGTAGCTGCATTGCCCACTTTTTCAGTTTTTTCTTCAATTTTAAATCTACCAAATGTTTCTAAAAAAGAATTAGCTTCATCTGTTCACTGGGAAGCCAAAAAAGTTATCCCTCTTCCCCTAGAAGAAATGATATTGGATTGGAAAATAATAAAAAACGAAAAAGACAAATCCAACATTAAGGTTCTTTTAACCGGAGCTCCAAAATCATTGGTTAAAAAATATATTAACATCTTCAAAGAAGCTCAAATAAATTTGATGAGTTTGGAAACAGAAACATTTTCACTAATTAGGTCGCTGATCGGTAATGACAAATCTACCATCATGATGGTAGAAATCGGGGCCAATACCACCGATGTTTCTATTGTGGACAACGGAATACCGATGCTTAACAGAAGTATTGATATTGGCGGGATGACTATTACCAAGGCAATTGCTAAAAATTTAAATATTAGTTTAGAGAAAGCCGAACAATTTAAATATGATTTAGGCATCAGTTCAATGAATTCAGATATTGATGTTGTGCCAAAGACAATTATAGATACCATAGAACCAATTATTAATGAAATTAAGTATGCAGTTAATCTTTTTCAAACTAAAGACAAAAAAAATACTGAAAAAATAATTTTATCAGGAGGTTCAGTCATGCTTCCTAATTTAGCTAATTATTTGAGTAAAATTTTAGATATTAATGTTATTGTTGGCGATCCATGGTCCAGAATTTCTTACCCAGAAGACTTAAAGCCGCTTTTACATGAAATAGGTCCCAGACTTTCTGTGGCTATTGGTTTGGCAATGAGGGAAATATAATTTAATTTAAGAATTAAAATGCCAGAAAATAAAGAAAATAGAAAAATAGGATTTCAAACAGATGAAAATACATCTTCGGATGAAAAATCCGGATTATTTGGGTTTATTAATAAAAATTCAGAAAAAGAAATCAGCTCTGAGGACAAAAATATTTTAGAGGAACAAAAAGAATTATTGGATACTGAAAAACAAAAAAGAACAGAAGATTTCAGTGATAAAAAAGATATAAATACAAGTAATCAAAAAGAAGAAATAGAAAAAGGATTAAGAAGTATAATTCAAAATAAAAGAATAAAGAACATGTTGGATAGTTTTAAAAAAATGTTCAGCAAGAAAGAAAAATCATCAGTCTCTAGTGTATTAAAAACAAATTTGATTCAAGGAGAAACAACAATCACCTTTGATTGGAAGAAGAACATAACCCCAATATTATTTTCTATATTTTTTTCAACCTTAATTCTTGGCGGAGCTTTTGGGGGGTTGATTATATGGGAAGACAGATCAATTAACAGGGGTACGGAACTTATACAGGAAACCGAAGCATTAATTGTTCAAATTAAGCAAGCCCAGAAAAAATCAGAAAAAGTGGATATATTTCAAAAAAAAATCGGATTAGTAAAATACCTTTTAGATGAACATGTTTATTGGACGAATTTTTTTGAATTTTTAGAAAAAAATACTTTATCCAATTCTTATTATCAGGGTGGGTTTAGCGGGGATGCAAAAGGAGCATACACATTTTCAGTGATAACCGATAGTTACAGCAGTATAAATGATTTTGTTAATGTTTTAGAGAACAATAAAAATGTTTTTCAAATTGAAACCAAGGGGGCTAAAATAGGTGTTAAGAAGGGTGAAAAGACAAATAGTCAGGGTGCAACATCTTTTGAATTGTCAGTAAAAATAAACCCGCTACTTTTTAAGAAATAAAACAATGTTTAATCAAGATAAAAAAAATATTATAAGTAAAGAAAATAAAAAAAATCCTCTTATTTCTTTGGTTAATAATTTTTTATTACAATATTTTAAGATGGTTTTAATTGGTTTTACGATTTTAACATTATTGCTGGGGTACTTTTTTGTGTTAAAACCAAAATATACACAGATTAAAAAGGATGTTGCACTAACCAATGAAAACACAAAAAACACATCGGATAATTTAAAAAATTATTTATTAGCATTAAATAAGTATATTAAAGATTATGAAAAGGTAGAGAGTGGTGTTCAGGAAAAGATAAGCAAGGTTTTACCTGTTGGTAGCAATAAAGAGAGTATGTATGTTTTAATAGAGCAAATAGCAAAAAATGAAAATCTATTTTTAACTTCCTTAGAAATTACAGATAGTAGCATCAAAGCAAAAACTTCGGAAAAAAATAAAGATGTTTCGGGTGTGCCGGGTGAATTAGGGATTATTTCAATTGATTTAAGTTTTATGGGGGGAGGTTATACCAACTTAAAATCCCTACTTAATGTTCTAGAACAAAACCTGCAGATAATGGATGTTAGATCTATTAATTTCAATCCAAGCAATAGCGCTATAAGTTTATCTTTGGATACATATTATTTAAAAACAAATTAATATGCAACTTGAAGGAGAAAAAAATAAAAATGCATTTTTTTTGGTCATGGGAATAATTTTAATTATTGGTGGTTTGTTTTTTCTAAACAATTATTTAATGTCATCCAGAATTAATAATCCAAATAATTTATCAACATTACTAAAAAATAACGATTTAAAAGAACAGGCTAATAAAAAAGTTGTGCCCAAGAAAATTAATGTAGATTTTTTTAATAATAATGAAAAATTTAAAAGTTTGCAGGAAATAGACATAAAAATTAAAGATATCAATGAATTGAAAGTTGGCACAAATAATCCATTTCAACTGAATGTGCCACAGGCAGCAGGAGAACAAGGCGACAAAGATAATGGTTTAAAATCAGAAAACAACAATTTGCAAAATGAGCAAAAAAATTAATGAATTTACTACATATGGATAAACAAGAAAAAATATTAAATATATTGAAACGCGATAATCTGATTCGGGAAGAGCAGATAGAGGAAATAAAAAAAGAAATTTCTAAAGATTCGTCAAAGTTTGATGAATTTTTAAATAAAATAATTGATAATGAAAAAATTGTAAAAGCCAAAGCAGAATTTTATAATTTGCCATATATGGATATTACAGAGATGGATATTTCAGAAGGGGTCTTGAATGTTATTTCCGGAGAGGTGGCGGAGAATTACCATATTATATGTTTTGATAAAATTGGACGAACAATCAAGGTGGGTATTGTTGATCCTGATAATTTTAAGGCGGTAGAGGCTGTTAATTTTTTGGTTAACAAAAAGGGAATGGATGTGGAATACTTCATGATTTCACCTGAAAGTTTTAGCGCCGCATTCAAACAGTATAAATCTTTATCAAAAGAATTAACTTCTGCTTTAAAAACAAGAGAAGAAGAAGAGGGTGACCTGGTTGAGGTGAGCGCTAAAGAAAGTGAGGAAATGGAAGAGATAACCAAGACTGCGCCAGTGGCAAAAATCGTATCCGTGATTATACGCCATGCGGTCGAAGGAGGAGCCAGTGATATTCATATTGAACCATTAAAAAAAGAAAGCAGGGTTCGTTATCGTATAGATGGTATTTTGCATATTTCTCTGGTCCTACCGAGAAGCGTGCACAATTCTATCGTGGCTCGCATTAAGGTTTTAGCCAACTTAAAGCTTGACGAAACTCGTATTCCGCAAGACGGAAGAATCAGGTTGGTAATTGACGGAAAAGAAATAGATTTTAGAATTTCCATATTGCCGGTAGTGGGAGCGGAAAAAGTTGTAATGAGAATTTTAAATACCTCAAAAGGAGCTCCAAAGTTAACAGATTTGGGTTACGAGGGACAGCAATATGAAACCATTATGAATAATATCAAAAAAACAGAAGGAATCTTGCTTATTACCGGTCCGACCGGATCTGGAAAATCAACAACTCTTTTTTCTATTTTAGACATGCTTAATAAAGAGGGAATTAATATTTCTACTTTGGAGGATCCGGTAGAATATACAATAAAAGGCGTTAATCAGTCACAAATTTTTCCAAATCTTGGCTATACATTTGCCACCGGACTCAGATCTTTTTTGCGCCAGGATCCGGATATTATTATGGTAGGAGAAATTCGTGACGGTGAAACCGCCGAATTGTCTATGCATGCCGCATTAACTGGTCATTTTGTGGTTTCAACCCTGCACACCACTAGCGCTGCCGGAGCAATTCCCAGGTTGGTTGATATGGAAATAGAAACATTTCTTTTAGCTTCTACTCTGAACACCATAATTGCGCAAAGATTGTGCAGAAAAATATGCCCTTTCTGTAAAGAAAAAATAAAATTCCCCGAAAAAATATTAAAAGATATAAAACAAAATATTGAAAAAATTACAGTCGACTATATAAGAACTCTTATGCCGGATTTTGACGGAAAAACAATTGAAGGTTATAAGGGAAAGGGGTGTCCAAAGTGTGGTAATTCCGGTTATGGCGGAAGAATAGCTATTGCTGAAGTATTAAATATAAACGATGCTATAAAAGAGAAGATTATATCGGGAGAAAAATATTTGAATTTAGATTTTATTAAATCAACGCAGCGTTTTATTACTGTAAAGCAGGATGGAATCATTAAGGTTTTACAAGGATTTACCACCATGGAAGAAGTATTGAGGGTTATGAGCGATTAATTAACTTAGTCAAAAGTTAAAAACTAAGTACTACGAAGCAATATTAATGATTTTCTACTTTTAAATCCCAATTAAAATATATGGCATTTTTTGCATATAAAGTACAAAATAGAGATGAAAAAATAATTTCCGGAAAGGTGGAGGCAATAAGTGAGTCAGAGGCTGTTAGTATTTTGAAAGATAAACAATATAAGATTTTGTCTATTCACGAAGCGAGCGGAGCGGGTGATTTTTTAAATAGAATCAACATCGCCCTCGCAAAGGTGAAACCCAAGGATATTGTCTCGTTTTCCAGGCAATTCGCAGTTTTAATATCCGCCAATGTATCATTGGTTCAGTCTTTAAAGATGATGATTACTCAGACTGAAAATTTAAAATTAAAATCTGTGGTTGCGGAGATTGCTGACGAGGTTGATGGAGGGGAAAAATTTTCTTATTGTCTAGCTAAGAGGCCGCAAGTTTTTTCAAATTTTTATACAAACGTTGTTAGCTCTGGAGAATCATCTGGAAAATTAGACGAGGTTTTAAATTATTTAGCGGATGAATTGGAAAAGGATTATGATATGAATGCCAAGATAAAAGGAGCTATGATTTACCCGGCCTTTGTTATGGTAATGATGTTGGGGGTGGGAACGGTAATGATGATTTTTGTGGTCCCCAAACTTACTGACATGTTAGCGGAATCAGGGGGAGAGCTGCCAATAGCCACTAAATTGTTAATGGCTATATCTAGTTTTTTGGTTAATTATTGGTATATTCTAGTTATTTCCGTAGTTGGTCTTTTTTTCGGTTTTAGATTTATATATAAAACAAAATTAGGCAAAAAAATTATTGATAAAGTTTTGCTTCACTTGCCAATTTTTGGCAACCTTCTTCAAAAAATTTATATAGTTCGTTTTACCAGGTCTCTGCAAACATTAATTATGGGCGGTGTAACCATTTCTAAGGCCCTGGGCATTACAGCTAGTGTGGTTGATAATGCTATTTATAGTCATATTATAAGTGAAACAAAAAGAGAGGTAGAAGATGGAAATTCTATTACTACCATTTTGTCGGAAAGCAAGGAAATTCCAAGTATGTTATCACAAATGATGAAGGTGGGGGAAAAAACAGGGAGATTAGACTTGGTTTTGGAAAAGATTACTATTTTTTATTCAAGAGAAATAAACAATATCGTAGCTAACTTAATGACTTTAATGGAGCCGATTATTATGGTTATCATGGGTATTGGCGTGGGTGTTATGGTGGCTGCTATTATTTTGCCGATGTATCAGATGGCTACTAGCCTGCAATAATTTTTTAGATATAATAATACAAAATAGGACAATAGGGTCAATTTTGTATTTTTTTTGACAAAAAAGTATGTTTTGGGGTAATATAAACACATAAATAGAAAGTAAATTTATTAAATTATAAAACATTCGGATATCCCGCATTTGTAGTGCGGATTTGCGAAGCGAATAACCATGAAACAATCATTATTATTTACCAAAACAAGCAAAACAGTATCGGCGGAAGAGACTAGTTTAAATGCACAATTTTTAATAAAGGGCGGATTTGTAGACAAGTTGTCTGCCGGAGTGTACACAATGCTTCCTTTGGGTTTTAGGGTGTATAAAAAAATTGAACAGATTATCAGGGAGGAGATAAACAGTATCGGCGGTCAGGAAGTTTTTATGCCCAGCCTTTGTCCGAATGAAAATTGGAAAAAAACAGGTAGATATGAAATATTGGCAGACGATATTTTGTTTAGTGCCGAATCTAAACATGTTAAGTCTTCTGTGTTGAATTTGTCTCATGAAGAAGTGGTTTCGCCATTACTTAAAAAGTTTGTTAATTCTTATCAGGATTTGCCGCAATACGTTTATCATATTCAAAATAAATTCAGAGGAGAGGCGCGTCCAAAATCCGGGATATTGCGCGGTAGGGAATTCATGATGAAAGATTTATATTCTTTTCATGCCACAGAGGAAGATTTGAATAATTATTATGAAAGAGTGAAAATTAGCTATAAAAATATTTTTACCAAAGCCGGAATCGGAGATCAGACATATTTGACTTATGCTTCAGGGGGTACTTTCTCTAAATACTCGCATGAATTCCAGACTTTAACTGGGGCCGGAGAAGATTATATTTATATTTGCGATAAATGTCGCGTGGCTATTAATAGGGAAATTTTGGAAGACCAGAAAAATAAATGTCCGGAATGCGGTAATAATAAATTAAGGGAGGAAAAGGCGGTGGAGGTTGGTAATATTTTTAAGTTAAGTACTAAGTTTTCAGATCCTTTTGATTTGTTTTATATTGATAAAGATAATAATAAAAAAGCTGTAATTATGGGTTGTTATGGTATTGGTTTGCAGAGACTTATGGGTACAATTGTAGAGGTGAGCCACGATATACAAGGAATTATTTGGCCGGAAAGTGTTGCCCCATATAGAGTGCACTTAATCTCGCTAAAGCAAGACAAAGAAAGCGATAAAATTTATAACAACTTATTAGATGCTGGAATAGAGGTTTTGTATGATGATCGCGATATTTCTTTTGGTGCGAAGTTTGCCGATGCAGACTTAATCGGCTGCCCGTATAGAATAATAGTAAGCACTAAAACACTGGAACAAGACTCTGTGGAGTTTAAGAAAAGAACAGAGAAGAGTTCAGAGTTAGTAAAAAAAGATAACATTTTAAAAATTTTTAAATAAAATATCACGCAAGTGATTTCAGGCAGTTAAATGTCAAATATTAATTGTTAAATGTTAAAAAAGTGTTTAATAGATTTTTAGGAAAATTTAGCAAAGATCTGGGTATTGATCTCGGGACTAAAAATACTCTGGTTTATACCGCAGACAAGGGTATTGTTATTAATGAACCATCTGTAGTGGCGGTTAATACTCGTACTGACGAGATTTTGGCCGTGGGTGATGAGGCTAGAAAAATGATCGGCAAGACACCAAGCCATATTCAGGCTATCAGACCATTGGTTGATGGTGTGATTTCTGATTTTGAGGTTACAGAAAAAATGTTAAAATATTTTATAGATAAAGTACACAATGAAAATTTTACATTGATTCCGCGCCCAAGGGTAATAATCGGCATTCCTTTGGATATTACAGAAGTAGAGAAAAAGGCCGTAGAAGATGCTGTAAAATCCGCAGGCGCCAGACAAGTCTTTTTAATAGAAGAGTCTATGGCCGCAGCAATTGGTTCTAGGCTGCCGGTAATTGAGCCAACAGCTACTATGATAGTGGATATCGGCGGAGGAACTACGGAAATATCCGTAATATCTCTTGGCGGCGTAGTCACATGGAAGACGCTTAGGCAAGCCGGAAACGAACTAGACAACAATATTATCCAGTATATACGAGAAGAATTTAATTTATTAATAGGAGAACAGGTTGCTGAAAAGATAAAAATGAAAGTAGGATCAGCCACCCCGCTTAAAGAATCAATAGAAATGGAGGTTAGGGGTCGGGATTTGATTAATGGACTCCCTAGATCAATAAGAATAAATGATGGACAAGTAAGGGAGGCGATTGGAAAATTATTGAATCAAATTATTGAAAACATAAAAACAACCCTGGAAACAACACCACCGGAATTAGTGTCAGATATTTATGAACATGGTATAGTTTTGGCGGGTGGTGGCGCCCTGCTTAGGGGATTAGACAAGGAAATTGCCCAAGCTACAAAAATTCCGGTTCGTATCGCCGATGATCCTTTGACTTGCGTGGTCCGTGGTACGGGAATTTTGTTATCCGATATGGAACTTTTAAACAAGATTATCACACCGGGGGCCAATGAATATTAAATAAAAATCAAAAATCAAAATGCAAAAAATTTATTCAAGGACTGGATTGCTTTGTGTGGAAAAATGTATTGGAAAAATTTATTAAATTATGTTGAAGATTGATAAAAAAAATATATTTGTGTATATAGCAGTTGTCTTACTGCTTGTTTTTTTATATTTTATGGGAGTTGTTAGTCCAATAGAAAATATTTTTTTAAAAACGCTCAACCCAGTTCTTAAAAGTTTGTATTCTTTAAGTACAGATTTGCGTTTAAAATATAATGAACAAGCGGATAGGGGTATTTTGTTACAAGAAATAAAAAAATTAGAATCAGAGATAATAAGGTTGACAGAAGAGAATGCACAATATAAAACAACCGAAGAGGAGAATAATTCTTTGCGCGAGCACTTAATGTTTTTAAACAAAGCTCAACATAGTTACATATTATCCAATGTTATATCTAGGGGTGATATTGGGGGCGCAAACAAACAAACACAAACCATTACAATTGACAAAGGAAAAAATGACGGACTTTATGTTGATTTAGCCGTGGTAAGTAGTAAGGGGGTTATTGTGGGAAAAATTTTTGATGTGAAAGATAGTATTTCTAAAATATATTTAACAAATAGTCCGAAGTGTAAATTGGCGGCAACTATTATAAATGAAGATAGAACATCCGGGGTTGTAGAGGGGGAGTTAGGACTTACTATTAAAATGGGATTTATTCCTCAAGATAAAATTATTCACGAAAAAGATGTTGTAATCACTTCTGGACTCGAAAAGTTTATTCCTCGCGGATTAATAATTGGAACAATTATAGATGTAAATAATGAAAGTAATGAATTATGGCAATCTGCAATTGTTGAACCCATGGTTAATGTTGACGAGTTATTAGTAGTTTCGGTTTTACTGCCCAATTTAGTTGAAAGTTTGTAAAGTCTAAAAAATCAAAGATTTACAGAGTCGCTTCGCAACATTTAATTTAAATAATACTAGACTTGACACTAGTATTAAGTCTAGTATTGTTTAAATTTTTAATTTTATAAATTTTTGACTTTTGATTCGGATTTATGTATATAAAATTTATTCTAAATATACTGATTATATTTTTTTTGTTTGTTATTCAGGTTGGGTTTATTAGTGGACTGCCAGAATTTTTTAAAGAATTAAATTTATTTTTGGTGAGTTTTATTTTCATCTTGGGCTTGTTTGGTTTTGAAAAAGCTTTAGTTTTATCTTTGGGGATCGGAATATTTTTTGATTTTTATTCTTTTTATCCCTTTGGTGTTTATTCAATAGTTGTTTTTATTACAATAGTTTTATCTAATTTTTTGCTCTCCAATTTTTTAACAAATCGCTCCCTATATTCCTTTTTAGCATTAACGGCTTTTGCTCAAATTATATTTATGATTTTATTGCATTTATTTTTATTTTTAATATATTTTATAAAAAAGGAAGATTGGATAATTTTTTTTGATGCTGATTTTTGGCTGAAACAGGGAAGTGGATTGTTGGTTAACTTACTAACGGCTTTATGCTTTTTTTATATTTTTAATTTTTTTAGCAAAAGATTTAAACCCGTTTTTCTCTCTAAAAAATTAAACCAATAAGTTTAAATGAAGTTTAATAAATATATAAAATCTAAAAAATATTTAGAGGAAATTACTCCTTTTTCTATTAGATCTGGAAAAATTAAAAATGGAAAAATAGAATCTATCTATCGTTCTCCTTGGTCTGAAGATGTTTATATATCCGACTCTAAAGAAAAGGTCAGAATTGGAAAAAGCTTTGATTTTAATTCATTGCCCATTCTGTCAGCGATTTTAATTTTTTTAATTTTTATTTTAATGCTTAAAATTTCATGGCTACAAATTGCTCAGGGGGCGCATTATAGAGAAATGGCAGACGGGAACAGGATTCGTATTCAGAGAATTGAACCAAAAAGAGGAATTATTTATGATCAAAATCATCTAGCACTAGTTAGAAATAAAGCAAATTTTATGCTGTATATTGTTCCCGCTGATTTACCCAAAAAGAGAGAGGATGTTGATAAAATTTTTGACAGAATAGGTGAATTGATAACGGGGGTTGATTTGAGTAAAATAAGAGAAAAAATAAACGGAATTGATATGCGTTTGCTGGAGTCATATAATCCCATTTTTATTACAGATAATATAGAATACGAAAAAGCATTGTCTCTGTATTTGGAAGCAAGTAATTGGTCCGGCGTAATTATTTCCAGTAAAAAAAATCGTGATTATCCGGTTTTTGTAAACAAAGAAACAGATGAAACATATTATTCCCTTTCTCATATACTTGGTTACACGGGAAAGATAAATGAAAAAGAATTAGAAAAGTTTGGAGAAGAATACTTGCAAATAGATTATATTGGTAAAATGGGCTTGGAGTATTTTTGGGAAAACGAGCTAAAAGGAAGAGGTGGAAAAAAGAGAATAGAGGTTGATGCTCTGGGCAAAGAAAAGAAAATATTGGGACAAGTTGATGAAGCCGATGGAAACAATTTGGTTTTATCGCTCGATATCAACCAGCAAATTAAACTAGAGGAAATACTCAGAGATTATTTAAAAAAATTAAAATTAACCAAGGCTGTCGCCATTGTAATAAATCCAAACAACGGAGAAATTTTGGCAATGGTAAGTCTGCCGTCATATAACAATAATTTATTTGCCCATGGAATTTCTCAGGATGAGTACACCGAGCTGATAAACAACCCTGATCACCCTCTTTTTAATCGTTCAATTAGCGGTGATTATCCCTCTGGTTCAACATTTAAAATTATTATGTCCGCCGCCGCATTGGAAGAGGGGGTAATAAACGAAAAAACCACCTTTATGAGCTATGGAGGAATTCAAATTGGGCAATGGTTTTTTCCTGATTGGCGAGCGGGGGGTCACGGAAGAACGGATGTGCGAAACGCTATTGCCAATTCAGTGAATACATTTTTTTATTACATAGGCGGGGGAAATGATGATTTTAGCGGTTTGGGGGTGGATAGAATTGTGGAATATGGAAAACTTTTCGGACTAGGTACGCAATCAGGTATAGACTTGGCTGGGGAGGTTAGCGGTTTCCTGCCCACACGCAAATGGAAAGAGGAAGTAAAGGGTGAAAAATGGTATATAGGAGACACTTACCATCTTTCTATTGGGCAGGGCGACTTATTGGTTACTCCACTACAAGTGGCTATGTATACCAGTGTTTTTGCCAATGGCGGAGCATTATACCGACCCCATTTTGTAAAAGAAATACTATCAAGTGATGATAAGCTAATATCTGAGACCGAAAACATTCCAACCAGAAAAGATTTTATTAAAAAATATAATATTGACATAGTGCGCCAAGGGATGCGGAGAGCGGTAACAAGTGGAAGCGCTATTAGGCTTTCTCTTCTGCCTTTTGAATCGGCCGGCAAGACAGGAACCGCTCAATGGTCAAGTCAAAAAGAAAATCACGCTTGGTTTACCGGTTTTGCGCCATACGATAATCCGGAGGTGGTTATTACTGTTTTGGTGGAAGAGGGGGGGGAGGGAAGCGCGGTGGCGGTGCCAATAGCCAGTGATTTTTTAAAATGGTATTTTACAGAATATAAAGAGCGGGTTAAAATAAGCAAAGAGTAACAGATAATTTCAACTGATTTAGTAATTAATGATTATAAGTTATGTTTTTTATTAAAATTACTAATATTAGCTTTTTTTATATAAAAAGACTTGCATAAAATTTTTTAGGTATTATAATAATATATAATAATAAATATTATAAAAAATTAAAAAGTTATTTTATCGTAAATGAGTTTCAGTGTTATTTTTAAATCACATATACAGTATTAATTTTTAACCATTTAATTGTCTAGCCTCCCCTCTGTGGCGGATTAAAGAAGGTGGACAAATTAGTATATTTTAAAATAATGATTGAAATTTAACACAAAGTTATAATTTATATTATAATGTGCATTTACGCCTAATTTAAAAAATATGATTGATATAAAAAATTTGACAAAAAAATTTGGTAACAATGTTATTTTAGATGATATTAGTTTTTCTGTGAATAAAGGAGAAATTCTTGGGTTTTTGGGTCCAAATGGCGCTGGAAAAACTACCACCATGAAAATTATTACTAGTTTTTGGTCTCCGACCAGGGGGAGCGTAAAAATTGATGGCGTAGATGTAATAGAAAATTCACTAGAGGTTAGAGCAAAGATTGGTTATCTACCGGAAACCGTTCCTTTATATGATGATATGCGCGTGTATGAATATTTAAAATTTATTGCAGAGGTGCGAGGTATAGAAAAGGAAAATATAAAAAAAAGAATAAAAGAGGTTGTTGCTTCTTGCGGGCTCAAGAAAGTGCTTTTAAAACCCATTGAAGAGTTATCCAAGGGATATAGACAAAGAGTTGGATTGGCACAAGCTATTATGCATGAGCCGGATATTTTAATACTAGATGAGCCGACCACAGGTCTGGATCCTAATCAAATTAAAGAAATAAGGGATTTAATAAAAAAAATCGGGAAAGAAAAAACGGTTATTTTTTCAACTCATATTTTAAGCGAGGTAAGTGCTACCTGTGATCGAATTATTATTATTAATGGCGGTAAAATTGTCGGAGAGGGCACCCCGAAAGAATTAGCCCGAAAAGCCGGATCGCAAGAAGTTGTTTATGTAAAAATCAAGGGTCCAAAGGAAAATGTTTTAGATAAACTAAAAGAAATGGAAAATGTGGAAAAAGTGGAAAGAAAAGATAAAGAATCAGATGATGTTTATGGTTATGAAATTACTCCAAAAGAAGGGGTGGATTTGCGCGAATATTTATCTATGACTATCATGGGGGCTGGATGGAGTATACTTGAATTTAATAAAAAAACAGTCTCATTGGAGGATATATTTAGGGAATTAACCAAATAGATTTCATGTTAACAATATAATATTTTAACAATATAACAATACAACTGTATGGATAAAAAATATTTTAAAACAATCTATGTCTTATTTAAAAAAGAATTGATGAGTTATTTTAATTCCCCAATTGCCTATATTTTTATCGGAGTATTTTTAATTGTCGGCAATTGGCTCTTTTTTAAGAATTTTTATTTAATTGGACAGGCTAGCATGCGCGCTTATTTTGATCTTTTGCCTTGGATATTTTTGTTTATGTCTCCGGCTATTTCTATGCGCATTTGGGCTGAGGAAAAAAAGAGCGGTACTATTGAGTTCTTATTAACATTGCCGATTACAGATTGGCAGGTGGTGCTCGCTAAGTTTTTTTCCGCCCTTGCTTTTTTGTTCGTATCACTTATGCTTAGCATTACCTTGCCAATCACTGTTATGTATCTCGGAAATATGGATATAGGGCCGGTAATCGGTGGATATATCGGCGCTTTATTTTTAGGGGGTGCGTATTTGGCTCTGGGCGTTTTTATTTCCAGTTTGACCAAGAATCAAATTATCGCTTTTGTTTTAGGACTTGTTGCTTGTTTTGTTGCATTTATCATCGGTGCCGATTTTGTACTTTTGGGCGCGCCGCAGTTCTTGGTGCCAGTTATGAAATTTGCGGGGCTAGGGAGCCATTTTTATAATATAGCCAAAGGAGTTATTGACTCTAAGGATGTTATATATTATTGTTCTTTTATTTTTGTATTCCTGTGGCTGAACACTAGGGTTATTGAGAGCAGGGGGTGGAAATAATTTCATTTAAACATTTTAGCATGTTAACATTTTGACAAACCCGGTGTCATTCTGATCCGCCAGTTGGTGGAGAAAAATTCCGTCAAACTAAGATTACTATTACCAATGGTATTCTTCTCTATGTTTAGAATTGTGGATGACGGAATTTAAAAAGCTCATCTTTTTTTATGGGATGAAATGAATTATTTTGTTAAATTTTTAAATATATTGCAAAATATCAATTTTGAGTTTTGGTTTTTGCATTTTGATTTTATAAATATTATGTCAAACAATAAAAAGATTAAAAAAACAGACCTTTCGGTGGCTGCAATATTAATTATTGGAATTTTTGTTGTAGTTAACTTTTTGTCTTATCAAATATTTTATCGTTTTGATTTGACGCAAAATAAAATTTATTCTATTTCTTCCGTGAGTAAAAAAACCGTGGGAGAATTAGATGATGTTGTAAATATTAAAGCTTATTTTAGCAATAATCTCCCAAGTCAGTTTTTGGCTTTGCGCCAGGAGGTGGCTGATATTTTGGATGAATATCAGGCATTTTCAAACGGAAAAATCAGAATAGAATTTATTGATCCTGGCACAGAGGAGGACACACAAAGAGAATTATATATGGTTGGCATTCCTCAACTAACCTTTGAAGTATACGAGAAAGACAAGATTCAGCAGGTGCGTGGATATATGGGAATAGTTATTAGTTATGGAGAAAATAGCGAATCTATTCCGGCGGTTAAACAGAATACTAGCGACCTAGAATATCAGCTGACTACCGTAATCAAAAAAGTTATAAGTGATAAAATTGCCGCAATAGGAATTGTAACCAGTCATGGAACAGCTGATTCGCAAAATCAGATTAGTACTATTTATCAAGAATTATCCGGACTTTACACCTTGCAAAATATTGACCTACAAAGCATCACAAGTGTTCCGGACAACATTGACACCATTATTATTATCGGACCAAGGGAACAGTTTACAGAAGAGCAACTCAAGGTTATTAATTCTTTTGTGGCGCGCGGCGGGGGGTTGTTGCTTGCTTATAACGGCGTTGAGATTGGTGACGGTTTGCAAGCGCAGAAAAATATTACAGGAATAGAGGGTTTAATGGAAAAATATGGTATCAAAATAAATAACGATCTTGTGGCAGATCAGCGAAGCGGAATAGCCTCTTTTAATCAGGGATTTATTACTTTTTCTACTCAATATCCTTTTTGGCCAAAGGTAATAGGAGACGGATTTAATCAGGAAAATAGTGCGGTATCCAACTTGGAGAGCATAACTTTTCCGTGGGCATCAAGCATTGGGTTTGTTGACGAAGAAACAAAAAACAGCTCATCTTTCTTGGCGCGTACTACCGACAAGGCTTGGCAAGTTTCCGACAATTTCAATATTTCACCGAACAATATGACTAAAAGCGGAAACACAGGACAATACAATCTAGCAGTGTCGGTTTTTGGTAATATTAACAATCCATACCCAGAAGGAGAGAATACTGCATTTGAGGGAAAAATAGTTGTAATTGGAGACAGTGATTTTATTTCTGATGGTTTTTTAAGAAATTCTCCCGACAACTTAGTTTTTTTTCAAAATTTGGTTGACATGTTGAGTCTTGACGGGGATTTAATCAGCATTAGATCTAAAACAGTATCAAGCCGGCCGATAAAAGAAGACTTAACCGATAGCTCAAGGGCAATGATTCGCTATATAAATGTATTTGGACTAACCATGGTAGTAGTAGTTTTCGGCATGATCAGATATTACATAAGAAGAAAAAGCAGATTCGTGGATGATTTATAGATTAATATTAAATATTTAATGCTTTTAGAAATATTATGCCCCTTGTGTCATTCTGAACTTGATTCAGAATCCATTGGATTGATTAGCGGTATGAATCATGAATCAAGTTCAGGATGACATAAAATGGAATAAGGAATGCATTATTATGTGTTATGAAAATTATAAAAGTTGGCGCTATTTGGTGCAAGGAGTGCTTGGTTATGAAACCAATGTGGGTCGAAATAGAAAAAGAAATTCCGGAATTGAATACAGAGTATTTTGATTTTGATATGGATAATGACAAGATAAAAAAGTACGAAATAAAAAATGTCCCGTCGTTTATATTTTTAGATAAAGAGGGGCAAGAATTTTTGCGTTTAAATGGCGTGCAGAACAAAGATGATTTAATTAAAATCATTAAAGATAATATTGATAAATAATTTTATTAACTTTATGAACAAGAAAAACTTAATTTTAGCTGCCATTTTATTTTTATTGGTTCTTGTTTCTTATGTATATCAAGGACCGATGCAAGATTGGAAAGCTAAATCGGGCAAACAAGAAAATTTTTTGCAAGCTGTAAATATTGATGAAATAAATTCAATAGAGATTGTAAAAAATGGAGAATTATTAAAATTTAATAAGCAGGATAATAGATGGAAAATAGACGGTACAAAAGATTTTTACATTAAAGATGATATTATGGTTGGTGTTATAAGCAGTTTAAAGGAGGCGCAAAAAGCAGAAATAGAATTAGTAAGTGAGAATCCGGAGAAAAAGGGGGATTTTCAAGTTGATGATCAGGGAAATAGAATCAGGCTCATGAAAGACAGTTCAATTTTAGTTGAATTTGTAGTGGGTAAAGTAACTACTGATTATAAGGGATCTTTTATCTCTATGCCTGATTTTCCAAAAACTTATGCTTTGGAGAAAAGTTTAGGATCCTTGGATCGTGAGGATTGGTATGATAAGACTATCTTTAAAACTGAAAAAGAAAAGATTAATAAAATTCGTTTTCAGTATCCTACTCGTGAATTTACTGTAGAGAAAAAGGAAAATAAATGGATGGGCACCTTGCCGAATAAGTTCAGCGTGAAAGATGAAAAAATTGATGAGATTTTAGATGTGATGTCCAATTTAAATGCCGCAGAGATATCGGCGCAAATATTTGAAGGAACAGGACTTGAAAAACATAGTATTATTATTGAGGTAGGCGGAGAGGAAGCAAGTTATTCAATTATGATTGGAGATGAAGCGGGGGATGAACTATATTTTGCGAAAAAGGGAGATAGTGATAATATTTATTTGATTACCAAAGAACAGAGGAATAAGCTGGACAAGCAGGCTTGGGAATTGAAGTAAAAATTTAGTTTTACAAATTTAAAAAGCTGTTTCGTTTAGAAACAGCTTTTATTTTACTTTAACTTTTTTAATTGATATTCAAATTCTTTTATTTATTTGACAAAATTCGCATTTAGACATTTAAAAATCTAACTTTACTGCCTCTGGTTGAGGCATATATTATCTTACTTTGTTAATGATTGCATTTTCTTGATTTTTTTAACTTTTTCGTTAATTACCTTTTTTAATTGTAC
>Ga0208373_1000968_pt1 | contig 42314 bp, 39 predicted proteins | sample RifOxyC2_FD_184036 | JGI IMG/M metagenome (GOLD analysis project Ga0208373, IMG submission 184036) | Soil microbial communities from Rifle, Colorado - Rifle Oxygen_injection C2 (SPAdes) | ecosystem: Environmental > Terrestrial > Deep subsurface > Rock core/Sediment | place: Rifle, Colorado...
ATTAACAATAATCGCAGGATTGACCGATTTATGGAAAAGAAAGCCGTTAATTATCAAGGATTCTGTCATTTAATGTTTATCAAATATTACCTTAAAAAGTTAGCTAAATGAGTTTTGCAACCATCTCATTATATGATTATCTCTTTTGGACGGATAATTTTTTAATGTTTCAACCTGACCAGATTAACCCTTGATTAAAAAATGTAAATTATTATGATTACAGGTCTTAAAAATATCCCCGGCCAACCGGGCGTCTACAAATTTAAAGATATTCAAAATAAACTTCTTTACATCGGCAAGGCCAAAAATCTCAACCACCGGGTGCGTTCTTATTTTGTCAAAAACGCCGATTTATCGCCGGCCAAGCAGCTGATGGTGCAACAAATCAAAAAAATTGAATACACCATCGTCAATAACGAAACCGAAGCCCTGCTCTTGGAAGCCACGCTGATTAAAAAATACCAGCCGCCTTTTAACATAGATTTAAAAGACGATAAAAGCTGGCTATACATAAAAATCACTGACGGCGATTTTCCGCAAGTAGTGGCCGTTAGAAAAATCAATGACAATAAAAAAAATCAGGCGTCATCAGCCATACATCATAAGTTGCCTAAATACTTCGGCCCTTATACCTCGGCGGTTGCGGTCAGATATTCCTTAAAGCTCCTGCGTAAAATCTTCCCTTATTTTTCCCAGCGAGGGCCGATGGTGGAACTGGGCAAAAAAACCGGTTCGCCTTACCATCTGGGCAGATATTTATCCCAACAGCTTATTACGCAGACTGAATGGCAAAAAACAATCTGGCGGCTAAATGATTTTTTATCAGGCAAAACCCAAAAAGTCCGGGCGGATTTAAAAACAAAGATGGACAAAGCGTCTTTGTCCCAGGCTTATGAAAAAGCGGCCGCGCTGCGAGACCAGCTCAACGCCCTTAACCGGCTGGCGCAAAACCAACAGGTGGTTTCCGCGAAAAAAATAAACGAAGACTACCTTAATCTTTTTACTCAGGCTAATCTGGCTGTCATAACGCTGTTTAAAGTCCGCGAAGGCAGGCTGCTTGATCAGCAAAACTTTACCTTAAAAAACGTCAGACTGCTTAATGACCAGGAAATTTTGGAACAGTTTGCCGGCCAGTACTACGGCCAAACTGCGGACCGGCCTAAAACTTTAATCGTGCCGCAGCCGATATTTTCGGAGTGGGTTAAAACCGTTAAGGCACAAAAAGGCGGCCGGAAAAAACTGCTGGATTTGGCTTTAACCAACGCCAAACATCATTTACGGACGCAGCTGGCTTCGTGGGAAAAAAAAGTTGAAAACGGCCGGCAAGCTTCGGCTGAACTAAAAAAAATATTTAAGCTAAAAAGCCTAGAGCGAATGGAAGCTTACGATATTTCCAATATCCAGGGAGCGGCGGCCACCGGTTCCATGGTCGTTTTTACCAACGGCCAGCCGGATAAAAATGAATACCGCCGGTTTGCCATTAAAACTGTCAAAGGCATTAACGATCCGGCCATGATGGCGGAAGTTATCAAGCGGCGTTTACGGCACCAGGACTGGCGCCGACCCGACCTGATAGTCATAGACGGCGGGCCGACCCAGCTTAACGCCGCCCGGAAATTTTCCCAAAACGTACCGATTATTTCCCTGGCCAAGCGCCAAGAAGAAATCTACCTGCCGGGCTCAGGCAAGCCCCTGCGCTTGTCCAAACGATCGCCCGCTTTACAGCTTTTACAACGCTTGCGGGACGAAGCCCACCGCTTTGCCGTTAATTATCACAGAAAATTACGGAATAAAAAAATTTTTAAATAAGCGCCAATATTCGCAAGTTATGATTTTTTATGATTTTTATGATTTTTTATGATTTTTCCTTGACATTTATCCGCTCGTCTGCTATTATTAAAAACGATTTTTATGCAAAGTCTTCTGCAAATAGTACAACTCGTTATAGCGGTTCTATTAATCGCCGCTATCATGATTCAAAACCGCGGCGCTGGTTTAGGCGGTATTTTCGGCGGTGAAGGCGGAGTTTACCGCACCAAGCGTGGCGCTGAAAAAACTATCTTTATCGCGACTATTGTTCTTGCCGTCCTGTTTCTGGGACTGGCCGTCGTAAACGTTTTCTTATCCAAATAAACGTGGACTCCATTAAAAATTGGCAAAAAAAATTGCAAAATCTTTTTGTCAAATTATTAAAATTCAAGATTAAAAGCGCCGCCAATTCACTCAACGCTTCCAATAAGCTTGATCGCAAGCTGGTTTTTAATCTTTCGCGCAAAACTCTGCCCAGCTTATCGCAATTAAAAGCGCTGCCCCGCTTTCTTTCTAAAAAAGAATTGCAGATCATCAAGATATTAAGCGCGGTTATCGGCCTTTGCCTGGTGCTGTTAGTCGGAGACTTTTACTTTAAACACACGGTTATAGTTCCGGCCGGCGGCGGCAGTTACGTTGAAGGCCTGGTCGGTACTCCTCAGTATATCAACCCTATTTTAGCTTCCTATAATGACGTTGACCGCGATTTGGCGAATTTAATCTTCAACGGCCTGTTAAAAATAAACAACGAAGGCGTGTTGGAGCCCGATCTGGCCGAAAGCTTTCAAATCAGCCCTGACCGCAAAATTTACACCTTTAAAATCAAAGACAACGTTAAATGGCACGACGGCCAGCCTTTGACCATTGATGACATTATTTTTACCGTCACTAACATCCAAGACCCCGAATGGCAAAGCCAGCTTAAAAGCGCTTTGGGCAACGTGCAGATGGAAAAGTTAGACGAAACCACTGTGCGCTTTATTCTTAAAGAGCCGCTGGCCAACTTTTTGAACAGCCTGACCTTTGGCATTCTGCCCAAACATAAATGGCTAACCGTGCCGGCCGCCAACGCCACTTTGGCGGAATTAAATAAAAAACCGGTGGGTACCGGGCCGTTCATGTTCGCCTCATTAACCAAAGACAAAAACGGCAACATCAGAACCTACACCCTGAAACGTAATGATGATTATTACGGACAAAAACCCTACCTCAAGGAAATCAGTTTTAAATTTTACGGCGATTTTGAATCGGCTACCGACGCCTTAGCCAACAAAAATATTCAGGGCTTGAATCTGCTACCCCAGGAATTTCAGGCTAAAGTTGAAAAAAACAAATCCTTAAGATACTATTCTTTATCATTGCCCCAGTACACGGCGATTTTCTTCAACACCAAAAGAAATGATGTTCTCCAGGCAGTTCAGGTCAGGCAGGCCCTGGCCTATGCCATCAACCGGCAGTTGATTCTCCAGGAATCACTGGACCAAAAAGGCGCCATTATTAACGGCCCAATCTTGCCGGGCTTTATCGGTTATCATCCAGATATCAAAAAATACACTTATGACCCCGAGACGGCGAAAAAACTTTTAGACGAAGCCGGCTGGAAACTGGTTCAAGACGAGGGGACCAGCGCCATGGTCAGAAAAAAAAATGATCAGATCCTGCAGCTGACTTTAACCACGGTGGAAAAAATTGAATATACCAACGCTTTAAACATTATTAAAAAAAACTGGGGAGACATCGGCGTCAGCACCAATATAGAAATCATCGGCAAAGACCGGATCAAAAATGACATTATTGAACCGCGCAGTTACGACGCCCTGTTATTCGGCGAAATCATCAAATCCGATCCCTATCCTTTCTGGCATTCCTCGCAAATGGCCAGCCCGGGCGCCAATCTGGCGGTTTGGGCGAACCGCGACGTTGATCAAGTTCTGGAAGAAGCCAGAACCATGGAAAACCTGGAAGAAATAAATAAAAAATATATTCACTTTCAAAATATTATTTCGCAATACGTGCCGGCCATCTTTTTATACAACCCCATTCACACTTATCCGGTAGACGAAATGATTAAAGGCATAACCACCACCAGAATTACAACCCCGGCGGACCGTTTTAACAAAATCACCGATTGGTACATCAAAACCGAACGACAATTTTCCTGGAAAAAACCGGACTCAGCTTCTTAAATATTATAACCCAGCCCGCCACCGTATCATTTATCTTTCGTAAATTAAATTAATAACATGCGCTCAGACACTAATTTCGCCTCTAGTGCCGGGCGCCAGAGTGGTGAAATTGGCAAACACGCACGGTTCAGAGCCGTGTGCCTAAAAAGCTTGTGGGTTCAAGTCCCACCTCTGGCACCAGGCTCTGGCAGGCGGGCGCGCACGGTTTATTGAATCGGCCTTGATTCCCTAATTAAATACTCAATCCTCCCTACCACGCCAACGACCGAGCTTAAGCGCAGGGAAGTTTTGGCGGGGTCTTAGGTGCCATAATAAAAAACGACCAGCCTGGATGACGCGCACAATCTGGCGGCTAAACCGCATTGTCACGACCTGGCTTAAAATTTTCCGGCAGTGGACATCAAAAATCAGCCCTGGCGCCAGCCCGACAACTTCAATTTATCTTCAACTCTTAAACTCCTGAGACCCCGTTCTTTTGAATATATGTAAAATTCAAAAACCGTCGGTCTCTAAATCTTATTCTTAATTCTCAATTAAACAACAACTAAAATTAATTCATTAAACACTAACAGTATCTCAAAATGCCTGTTTGCCTTTGAGTTAAAAACCAAAACTCCATCTGGCAACGGGCGATACGCAATTTTATGGTAAAATCAAAAACTAAATCAAACCGGCCGCGCCGGTTTCCGCAGGGTGACCGCCTGTCCAAGCAGCCATCTCTGGCGCCGAGCCCGCTCCTTGAGTCTGAGACTCGGAGCCAAAGACCGGCCGGTCAGGGAACGCGACACCGCACACACCGCCGCCGGACTCAAGACAGACGGCCGGCGAACAATTTTAACCAGCCTCAAAAAACCGTCTTTAATCAGGATGGCAAACTTAAAGTTATTGTCCTGGGCGGCAACGAAGAAGTCGGCCGCAATATGACAGTTTTGGAATATGAAAACGATATTATTATTATTGACATGGGCCTCCAGTTTCCGGAAGAAGACATGCCCGGCATTGATTACATCATTCCCAACATTGAATATTTAAAAGGCAAAGTAAAAAAAATCCGCGGAGTTTTTATCACCCACGGACACTACGACCATATCGGCGCCATTCCTCACCTCATCGGCCAATTAAACAATCCCATTATTTACAGTTCCGATTTAACTTTGGCCATGATTTCCAAAAGACAGGAAGACTTTAAAAGTAACGGCGACTTAAGGCTGCAGGCGGTGACGACCAACGACGTCATCAAAGCGGGCGTCTTTACCGTCAGCTTTTTTGGCGTCAGCCATAATATTCCCACTTCCATGGGCATAGTGGTGGACACACCCTTAGGCAAAATAGTCCACACTGGCGACTTTAAACTCAGCCTGGAGAGTTCCGGCGACACCCCCTCGGAAATTGATAAAATCGCCGCCTTAAGCGGGCAAAAAGTCTTGGCCTTGCTGGCCGACTCCACCAACGCCTCGCAGCCCGGCCATCAGCTGAGCGAAAGCGAAATTCAGGTCAATCTGGATGAAATCATCCGCAACGCCAAAGGCCGTTTGATTATCGGCACCTTTGCCTCGCTCTTAAGCCGCATCCAGCAAATTGTCTGGGCGGCGGAAAAACTGGGCAAAAAAATCACCTTTGACGGCTACTCCATGAAAACCAACGTTGAGATCGCCCAGTCCCTGGGGTATCTTAAAATGAAAAAAGGCACCCTGATCTCCCTCAAAGAAATTGACGATTATCCCAAAAATAAAATTATCATCATGTGCACGGGAGCCCAGGGCGAAGGCCGGGCGGTTTTAATGCGCATTGCCAACCAGGAACATCGCAGCCTGAAAATTGAACCGGCCGACACGGTAGTCTTTTCCTCTTCGGTCGTCCCCGGCAACGAACGTTCGGTGCAAAGGCTTAAAGATTCCATTTACCGCCTGGGCGCCGAAGTGATTCATTACCAAATGGTGGATATCCATGCCGGCGGACACGCCAAGGCCGAAGACCTTAAATTCTTGCTTAAGCTGGTTCAGCCGGAATACTTTGTCCCCATTGAAGGCAACCACTCCTTCTTAAGAATGCATGCCAAAATCGCCGAGGCCACCGGCATCAACCCCTTAAAAATCTTCGTGGCCGACAACGGCCAGGTCATTGAATTCACCAAAAAGGGCGGGCGGCTGACCAGCACCAAGGTGCCGAGCGACTATGTTTTTGTCGACGGACTGGGCGTGGGCGATGTTTCCAATATCGTCATTAGGGACAGACAAATGATGGCGGCCGATGGCATGATTGTCGTTATCGCCACCATTAGGGGTAAAACCGGCCAGCTGGTGCAAAATCCCGATTTAATTTCGCGCGGCTTTATCTATATGAAAGAAAACAAAGAACTGGTTGAAGCCACCCGGAAAAAAGTCCGTTCCATCTTAAAAGATTACAATCCCAAAACCTCGGCCAACGACGCCTACATAAAGGAAAAAATCAGGAATGAAATCGGCAAATTCCTCTTCCAAAAAACCGAAAGGCGCCCTATGGTGCTGCCGGTAATTATTGAAGTCTAAAAAAGGCCTTACCCGCATTTGCCAATACTCTGTCCTTAGCCTGCGCGGGCAAGGCTTTTGGTTATTACGAATTTTGTGCTAAAATTGAATATATGACAGAAAAAATTCTATTTTCCGGCATCCAACCAACAGGCGAAATCCATTTAGGCAACTACTTGGGCGCCCTCAAAAACTGGGTTGATTTGCAAAATCAATATTATTGCTATTACGCCATTGTAGACTTGCACGCGATTACCGTTGATTATGATCCTCAAAAATTCCCGGATCAGATTTTAAATACGGCCATGGATTTGCTGGCCATTGGCGTTGATCCTAAAAAATCAATTCTTTTTGTCCAGTCGCACGTTCCCGAACATACAGAATTGTGCTGGCTGTTTAATACTTTAACGCCGATAGCCGAACTGGAACGAATGACTCAGTTTAAGGATAAAGCCAGCCGGCATCAAAAAAATGTTAATGCCGGTTTGTTTGATTATCCGGTTTTGCAAGCGGCTGACATTTTACTGTACCATGGCAACATCGTGCCGGTAGGCGAAGACCAGTTGCAGCATTTGGAATTAACCAATACCATTCTCAGAAAATTCAACAATAAATTCGGCAATTACTTTAAGGAAATTGAACCGATTATCGGCCAGGGTGCCCGAATCATGTCTTTAACCGACCCGGCCAAAAAAATGAGCAAGTCGCTCGGCCCGAATAATCTGATCGCCCTGACTGACGAACCGGAAATAATCAGAAAAAAAATAATGAAAGCCGTAACAGACGAAGGCCCAGACGCCCAGACCATGTCAGCTGGCGTTAAAAACCTGTTTACCATGCTGGAACTTTTGGCTGAGGCCAAAACCGTTCAAAAATTTCAAAAAGCTTTTGAAGCCAAAAACCTTAAATATTCTGAATTGAAGACTGAATTGGCCGAAGTTATTATAAATTATTTAAAACCAATCCAGGCCAAAAAAAAACAACTGGTTAAAGATAAAAAGAAAGTTCAAAAAATTCTGGCTGACGGCGCCAAAAAGGCGCGCCAGATCGCACAAAAAAATATCCGAGCCATCAAAAAAAGAATGGGTTTAATCTAAAAAGCCTTGCCCGCGCGGGCAAGGCTTTTTAGATTGACAAATTAGCCCTATTTTTTTAAGATAAAAATTCTCCAAAAGGCCAACCTGTTGGTCTTCTTTGAAGAAACGAGAACTCGGGATCCAAACGAAAAAATCGGCAGAGCCGGGCCTGGCGCCGGCCGGATTGCCCGGACGACCGGTTGCCCGGTTATCCCGGTTAGAATCCGGGGATGGAGCAAGGTCATGCCGATCGGCTCCAAATGGTACTACTTTCTGTTAGCTTTCCGCGGCAGAAAAAGGGTCAGTATAACCTTTAGCCCGCCACTTTCGCTTGGCGGGCTCTTGTCGGCCCCGGAAAGAAACCGGACTTACCTGGAAATCAGCCAGGTCATCCGGTCGGTCGTTGGGGCATTATAAAACCACCTGGCGATCCTCTTGCCGGTGGTCTTTTTTTAAATAACTTAATTTTATAATTCAATTTTCTCAGCGGTCATCAACGCGCCTAAAAACCGGCTGCCTAAAGCCGCGAATTTTTGAGGGTCATCGGTGGTTAAATATCTCACGGTTTTCCGTTTCTCTATTTTGGCGTTAATCTCCGGATGGCGTTCTAGATAATCGGCTAATTTTTCGGCAATCACCCGCGGCGCGTCAACCACCTGAACTCGCTTGCCTGCCAGCCTAACGAATTCTTTTTTCAGCAACGAATAATGAGTGCAGCCTAAAATCAGGGTGTCTATTTGCCGATCTTTAAGCGGGCGCAGGCAACGCTTGATAATCATTCTGGTTTCAGGCTTATCCAGCCAGCCTTCTTCCACCAAAGGCACTAACAAAGGACAGGCGTTTTGAAAAATCTCCACCCCGCTCTTGTGGCGTTGCAACTCTTTAATGTACGCTCCTGAACTGACCGTGGCGGTTGTGCCGACCACGCCTATTCTGCCGAAACGGGAAAGCAACGCTGCGGCTTCCACCAACGGCCTGATGACGCCCAAAATACGCCGGTCCGGATAATGCTCTTTCAGCCAATTTTGCTGAAGTTTTCTTAAAGCTTCGGCGGAAGCGGTATTGCAGGCGATAATAACCAGCTGACAGCCCTGTTTAAATAAAAAATCAACGGCCCGTTGGGTAAATTTATAGATTGATGCCTGACTACGGCCGCCGTAAGGCGCCCGCAGATTATCGCCCAGATAAATATAAGAATAATCCGGCAAAACCTTCCTGATTTCTTTAAACACGGTTAAACCGCCAAAACCTGAATCAAAAATACCAATCATAGTAAAAACCTCCAAGTTGCAAGAAACGAACTGCAAAAAATATTTAATATTCAAATTACCTTAATCAGATTGCGCACCGGCATACATTCCCAAATGTCTCAGGCTGTAATTTAGAATTTGGTTATTTTTTACCCGCCGGCTGGACGGGCAGGTATTTTGAAATTTGTTCCTTGTACCTTACTTGTTAAGTATACCAAGTATCTCCTCCTGCCTGCTCTTTAACTCTGCCTGATTCTCCGCTTCCGCCGTTATTCTTAAAAGCGGCTCGGTATTGGACGGCCGGACGTTAAACCACCAACGATCAAATTCCACGGTAATGCCGTCAATTTCGTCCCTGATATTAGCCTGATAATATTTTCTGATTTTCTCAAGTTTAGCCGGAATATCGTCTACGATAATATTAATCTCATCGCCTCTGGCATACAAATAATTTTCCTTGATGATTTGGGAAAGCGGGCGGCCATCGTCGGATAAAGTCTTTAACACCAGCATTAAAGCCAAAAAGGCGGAGTCGGCATAAAAATTATACTTAAAGGCGAAATGAGCGGAAACCTCGCCGCTCATTATGCCACCCTCCTCCATCATGTGTCTGGCTACGTTCCGGTATCCAACTTCGCTTCTTAAAGTCCGGCCGCCGAGTTTTTCTATAAGCTCCGGCACCGCTTTGGAACAAATCAGATTATAAGCTATGCCGGCCCCAGGATATTTTTTAAGCATCGGCTTAATCATCATTAATAACACCTGATCGCCGGTGATAAAATGACCCCGCTCATCCACTAAAAACATGCGGTCGCCGTCAACGTCAAAAATAAAACCCAGATCGGCTTTAGCGGCCAAAACTTTTTGGCTGGCTGCCTGCGCTGCTCCGGCCGCCAAAGGATTAGGCGGGCGGTTGGGAAAACGGCCGTCGGGTTCAAAAAACATCGGCACAAATTCACCCGGAAGTTTTGGCAACAGCTTGGATAAAAATATTGAATTCATGCCGTTGCCGTTATCTACAACTACCTTAAAGGGTTTAATTTCCGTCGGCCCGATAAAAGACAAAACATGCCGTAAGTGGTCATCCCAGACCTCTTTATCATTAAGCTTGCCCGAAACTTTTTCGGCCGCCAGGGGAAAATCTAAATTCCGCAGCCGGGCGTAAAGCTCTTGGCCGGAAATAAACTCTATGGCCTCAGGCAAGCGGCCGCGGATGACCATTTTAAAACCGCCGTATTCCGGGGGATTATGAGAAGCGGTGGCCATAATGCCGGCGTCGTACTTGTAATAACCGCAGGCGAAATAATAATCATTGATGGAGACCAGGCCGATATTATCAACCTGAACGCCATAGGCCAAGAAAGTTTTAATCACTGTTTGGCTCAACGGTTCAGAGGCTTTTCTGATATCGCGCCCCACCACGATCTTTAAAGATTTAATCGGCTTATCCAGCTTGTCCGATACCATCTTTAAAAAAGTTTGGGCGATCAAACCGGCCGCCTCTTGATTCAGCTCCTGAGGATAAAGGCCGCGGATGTCGTAAGATTTAAAAATGGATTGCTCTAAATTCATACCATTAGGATTTTACCCTGCCTTAATTTATTAATCAAGTTTTTTAGGGCCAAAAACAGCTTTACGGTTTCTTGGAGATAACAATAACGTCAATCCCCCGGCCGTATGACTTTTTATCGGCATTATGATGAAGAAATATTTTTCCCCCGGCAAGATCGGCTTTCTGGAGCAAGCGCTTGAGTTCTCCTTTAGCGAAAGCGTGATAATACCGCTGACACTGCGCCCGGCCGTCAGCCGATTTCCAGGGGAAGAAAAAATCCTTAAGGGAATTCTTTTTCCAAAAATCAACAAAAAAATATTGCCAAAACGGCCGGTGCCATAAATGCCAGTTGGTCATCAACAAATAACCGCCGGACTTTAAGACTCTCCTTATTTCCCGTAAAGCCTTAAGCCTCAACTCTTTACTGGGCAGGTGATGGAAAGCGGCGATGCAAATCACCAGATCAAAATAATTATTTGAAAACGGCGCCTTGGTCATTTCCGCTACTTGGAATTTGGGCTGCGGGCTTTGTTTTAACCCTTGAATTCTGCTTTTGGCTATCTCTATCAGCTTCTCGCTGTTGTCAAGGCCGTAATATTCAACATGCGAATCTTGCAAAAAGCTAAAAAAAAGCCGGCCGTTGCCGCAGCCTAAATCTAGAATTCTCTGGCCGTCTTTGATATACTCTTTAAACAACCCAAATTCGCTCCAGGGCGCGTAACGGGTCCGGGAAAAATGTTCGGCGATCTGGTTATAGCCGTCCTTAACTTGCGCTAATAACTTTTCCGACTTATTCATAATTTGCATATCTCACAACGCCCCAATATCCGCTGGTTATCCGAGCTCTTCATGAAAAACATTCATCAAAAAATCATCTCCGACATTCTTAAGGCGCGGCCGAAAAACCAGGTAGAATTTTTAAAATTAAAGAAAAAATTTTCCGGCAAGTATAATCTCGCCCCCGTAACCAATGCTACTTTAATCAAGGCCTACGGTCAAATTTTGCCTCAGGGAAAAAAACGCCAAAATTTATCCAGCTGGCTGACCAAACGGAAAACGCGGACTTTATCCGGAGTAACGCCGCTGACCGTCTTAACCAAACCTTACCCCTGCCCGGGCCGCTGCCTTTACTGCCCCCAGGAGCCGGGCATGCCCAAAAGCTATCTAGCCAAGGAGCCCGCGGCCCAGCGCGCCAAAATGAACGATTTTGATCCGGCCAGACAAGTAGAGATGCGCATAAGGGCGCTGGCCGCCAACGGACATGCGGTTGATAAGATTGAACTCTTGATTCTGGGCGGCAGCTTTAACGCTTATCCCAAAAACTATCAGCAAAAATTTATCCAACGGTGTTTTGAGGCGGTTAACGGTAAAAAATCCGCCAACCTTAAACGGGCTTTTAAAAAAAATGAAACGGCCGAACACCGCATTATCGGCGTGACGATAGAAACCCGGCCCGATCTGATTAATCAAGCGGAGGTTAAACGGTTCAGAGAATTGGGCGTTACCAGAGTGCAAATCGGCGTTCAGCATTTAGACGATCAAATTCTTAAGCTAGTCCGGCGCGGACATACCGCCGAACAAACCGTAGCGGCCACCAAACTGTTAAAAACGGCCGGATTTAAAGTTGACTATCATCTGATGCCGGATCTGCCGGGTTCCACGCCGGCAAAAGATTTAAAAATGTTCCACCGACTCTTTACCGAGCCTAATTTTCAGCCCGACCAGATTAAAATTTACCCCACCGTGGTCAATGAATACGCCCCTCTTTATCAATGGTTCAGCTCGGGCCAATACCGGCCCTATGCGCCGGAAAAACTTGCCGCCTTGCTGATTAAAATCAAACTGACCGTGCCCTACTACGTCAGAATTAACCGCCTGATCAGGGACATTCCCAAAGAAAGTATAGCCGGCGGCAACAAGATTACCAATTTAAGAGAATTTCTTCAGGCCGAACTTAAGAAAAAAAATTTAAAATGCAAATGCATGCGTTGTCGCGAGGCCAGAGAGAGCCTGGCTGACCTGAAAAAAGCCAAACTGTTTACCCAGCAATATTCCGCGGCCGGCGGCACGGAATATTTTATTTCTTACGAAAGCGCCAAACGCGAAAAACTCTACTCCTTTATCCGCCTCCGCCTCAACGGCCCGGCGGAATTAAAAAATAATTTTATCCCGGAGCTAAGAAATGCTTTGCTGGTCAGGGAAATCCATACTTACGGACCGCTGGTGCCGGTTAAACAGCGGCGGGCGCAAATTCAACATACGGGCTTTGGCAAACGGCTGATGAAAATTGCCGAAAAAGTCGCCCTAAAAAATAAGCTGAGTAAAATCGCCGTCATTGCCGGCATTGGCGTCCGGCCGTACTACCGCAAACTTGGTTATAAACTGCAGGGCACCTACATGATCAAAAACCTTGAGGTTGACGCCAAATCCCAAAAATTGGAATGTTTTGGATGTTAATAATTGGGCTTAACCGGGAGATTGGACCGGGGAAACCGTAATTTTATGCCTGACATTTATCGTGCTATAATCAGATTATCATAACCAAGATTGATTATTAAAATTATGAACCTGCCTCCAAATTCCCTGATTGCGGCCGGGCCGGTGATTATCGAAAACCGCGACGGTCAGTTACAAACCTTATTAAACAAGCATAAGCCGACCGCCGCCAAACCCGAGCCTAAATGGCAATTTTGCGGGGGCGAAATGGAGAATTTTGACCAAACGGTGGCCGCCACGGCCAGCAGGGAAGCCAAAGAAGAAATGGGGATTGACATTGAGATTGAAAAAATCATTGATGTTTATTTACAGCCCAAAAAAGACAAAGGCCTGGCCATATTGGTTCACTTTCTGGCCCGGCGCCTCGGCGAAATAACTCCGGCCGAAGATATAGAAAGCTGGGGCTGGTTTCCTTTGGACCGGCTGCCCGCAGACAGACAACCTAACGTTGATTATATAATTAATAAAATCAAAAATGGATAACGACACGCAACTATTTCAACTTTTACAAAAAGAGCTGGAGCGCAGCCAAAGGGGGCTGGAAATGATTCCTTCGGAAAATTTCGTTTCCATGGAAGTTCTGCGGGCTTTGGGCTCGATCGGCACCAATAAATATTCGGAAGGCTACCCCGGCCGCAGGTATTACGGCGGCTGCCAATACGTTGATCAGATTGAACAGCTGGCTATTGACAGAGCCAAACAACTCTTCGGCGTGGACCACGCCAATGTCCAGCCTTATTCCGGTTCACCGGCCAACCTGGCTGTTTATTTCGCCCTCCTAAATCCTGGCGATACGGTTTTGGGGGCCAACCTGGCTTTTGGCGGACACATGACCCATGGCTTAAAAGTCAATTTTTCCGGCAGTCTATACAACGCCATTAATTATACCGCCGACAAAAACGGCTATCTGGATTTTAATGAAATCAAAAGCCTGGCCGTCAAGCACAAGCCCAAAATGATTATCGCCGGCTTTACCGCTTATCCCAGAATTATTGACTGGCAAAAATTCAAAGAGATCGCGGATGCCGTCGGAGCCTTTTTTATGGCCGACATCGCCCACATCGCCGGCTTGATTATCGGCGGCGTGCATCCTTCACCGGCCGAAATCGCCGACGTGCTAACAACCACCACCCATAAAACCTTGAGGGGGCCCCGGGGCGCCATGATCCTTTCCCACGGCACAGTTTCCTCGCCAACTAAAAAAGTTGAACGCACCAAAGAAAACATTCCCACCCTGATTGACCGGGCCATTATCCCCGGCCTGCAAGGCGGCCCCCACAATCATACCACCGCAGCCATCGCGGTGGCCCTTTACGAAGCCTCCCAGCCGGCATTTAAAGACTACGCCCGTCAGATTGTCTTAAACGCCAAGACCCTGGCAGACAGCCTGATGAATGAAGGCTTGGATCTGGTTACTGCCGGAACCGACAATCATTTGATGGTGGTAGATTTGACCAATATAGGGGTGGCCGGCAAAGAAGCGGAAAAAACTTTAGATGAAGTAGGCATCACCTGCAATAAAAACACAGTGCCCTTTGACACTCGCAGCCCCTTTGATCCTTCCGGCATCCGGCTGGGCACGCCCGCCCTGACCTCCAGGGGCTTTAAGGAAAAAGACATGAAGATTATCGGCCGGCTGATCGCCAAGACTTTAAAGAATATCACTGATGATAAAGTCAAAAATGAGGTCAAAAAAACAGTCCGCGAATTAACGGACCAATTTCCCTTATATCCTGGTCTGCAGTATGATCGCCCGGCTCCAGAAATATATTTATAACTTCAGAGGCGGCGGACAAATTTTGCCTGGCTTGCCCGAACTGCCATTGCGGGCCTGTCGCTCAAATACACGAGGTTGCCGAAAAGTCTATTATCGTATATAATTTTACGATTCGTCCATTTTAAAAACAACCAACAGGGAGCGAAGATGGCCAGTCCAGGATCAGATCAAGACCGGTTAGAAAAAATTCTGAAGGAATTAACGAATAATATAAAACCCTTAACGGAGCGGGTTTTCCAAGCAGAAGTCATGGCAGGCCTGATTAGGCGCTATGGCTCACTGGGCTCCATTTTAAAATTTGAATCCGTGTTTCAAATCGGCACGTCAGGGATGAAGTCTTGGATTTGGCTTAGAGAACTGAGCCATGAAAAAATCCGGATAACGGTCCTGAGTCCCGGGAGTTTTAGTTTTTGTGACCTGACCATAGAAAAAAATGGCCAGATCATAAGCAGAGGGCGACCAGCTTCCGATAATAAAAAAATTATGGCGCAGTCTATATTGATGCGCCTCCTCGGAAAACACCAAAAGCTCGCGAAATAGTTGCGGGCTTTTTTTATTTATGATTGGCTGGCTCAAATAATCCGGGTCTCGCGCTTCAGCCAGGCTAAATAGTCCGGCTCAACCTGCGCCGGCATTATTTTTAAGAGGCACGGCGTTTCATCGCTATGCATTTTTTTAATTAAACCCTCGATTTTTTTGTAATAATTTTTCCTGGTTTTTAAAATAAGAACAACCTCCCGGCCGTTAACGATTTTATTCTGCCAACGGTAAACTGACTCTGCCGGCCAATAATTAGCGCAAGCAATCAACTTTAATTTAAGCAACATTGTGGCTATCTTTTTTGCTTCGGTTTTATTCTTACAAACTGTATAAATATCATATCAAACCTACTATTAAACACCATTGCTCATTGTTCATCGATATTTAATCAATGATTGAACATTAATTATTTGATAAGGACGGGGAGTATAAACGAATCAGCTGGCCGGCGGGATCCAGTTCAATAAAATTCTCCGCCAAGCCTTCACGGTAAGCCTGGCATTGATTGACCGGCTGATTATCGGCCGGCTCTCGTGGATTATGTGCGATATCCAGCACCCACATGGTTTGAGGATGATCTGGATTGCCATGCAAGCTGTTAGACAAACAGGGGCCATCGGACAAATCCTGGCCGTTTTCTATTGCCTGGTGATACAAATCATAGGCCTTATTTAAAGCCAGACCAGACTCCAAGCCCATGTTCACCTTGGCAAGGTCAAACTCCGGTTTGGGCCGTGCCACGCCGCAAGCCGTGATTAAGACCAACGCCAGCAATAATGAAAAAATTAAACGTGACATATGCATGAGTTATTCGCGCGTCATTCGCGACTTAAAATAATTTGCTCTGAAAATGCTCCTGCCGCCCCACCGTCTGGACGTTAATTATCTTATCTATGTTAAACACCTTAATCGCCTGCCGCCGCTGACAAAAAGCCTGCACCTGATTCTGGCTGATATGCTTGATATCAATGGTGACTTTCTGCCGCTCTTCCGTTTCGGTTTTTAAATAATCAATCTCTACCTGCTCGCCGTTTTTGAATGATTTCACCAGCAGCTCCCTGATGTTTTCCCCGTTGCCCCAACGAACCGGAATCGGCTCTTTGTGGCCCATTTTGTCGTACCACAAATGGCCATGGCGCTTGCCATACTCATAAACCTCCTTGGTGACCCTGACGTCATCCAGACAATATTTTTCCAGCTTGTCCCACTGGTTGTTTTTATAATACCAAATGGCGTCTAAGCCCGTGCCCGACTTGCCCTCGCCCAAAGTTGACTGAGCCAATGATTCCAGCTTCAAGCGATGGCCTAAAGTTCTGCTGATCTCTTCTAAAATATCCAAGTGCGGCAGTTTGGACAGTTTAAATTTATAATATTTCTGTAAGACGGTAAAATCAAAACTCTTGCTGTTAAAACCGATAATCAACGAAGCGCTTTTAAGCCAGTCCCCCAATTCCGCAAATTCAGGTTCTTTAAAAGCACGATACTGATCATGTTCGTAAGAATAAACGCCGCATAAGGAAACATCCAGTTTGGCGGTATTATGAAAGCCACCGACTTCATCAAAGCTTTGCTTGGTTTCCAGGTCCAAAACTAATTTATCACTCATCCGGATCAATAGTTAATAAGGTTAAATAATCTTCCCCATCGGTCATCACGGCTTAATCAGTGATGATCGGCCGGCTTCGCCTAAGCGTTCTTGACCGCCGAAGCTTTCTTGACCGCCGAAGCTTTCTTGACCGCCGAAGCTTTCTTGACCGCCGAAGCTTTAGCGTAGGAGGTAGCGTAGGAGGTAGCGTGGGAGGTAGCGCAGGCGAGTGAACTATCCGCGCCGGCTAAAATATGCCTTTGCCCGCTCAATATCCGTTTCAATTTTAGCTACCAACTCGTCTCGGCCGGTGGCTTCAATTAAATCGCTGATTTTAACTCCCAGCTCCACCTCTAATTTTTGATCATATAAATCACCGACAAAACCCAGGAGATAAACCTCTAAATCGCCGGCCATGCCTCTGACGGCTAGAGATTGATAACTTTTACCCTGCAATGTAGTCACGGCCGCATAAACGCCGTTTTCTAAAGCTAAAGGGCTGGTAATTTTAAGATTAGCCGTAGGAAAACCCAAGGTCACGCCTTCGCCTTTGCCTTTAATAACTAAGCCGCTGATTTTCATAAATAACTTTCATAAGTTTTAATATTTTAACATATTTAAACAAAAAAAAGAAACGCACTGATTGCCGTTACCACTCTTCAAAAATCAAGTCTGTCCTTTTATTTTCTTGTTTTATTAATTTCTTGTTTTCTTGCCTGCCCTGAGCGAAGTCTAAAGGATTTCTTGATTTCTTGTTTTCTTGATTCTTTGATGGCTACGCTAAACTTCGGGCAAATATTGAACCTCGCCATCGTCTAAGTCTTCATTTTTAATCCAGCGGCTATCGTCAATCAACTTAACTTTCTCCATTAACTCTGCCGGAATCTCGCCTAAAAACTGCGAAGGCGTATTTAAATACATAGAAGCGTGGCTGCCGGTTACGGGGTAGCTAAAAAACAGCTGCTGTTTTGCCCGGGTGATGGCCACATAAAACAACCGCCGTTCCTCTTCCAGCCCTCCGTCTTCGCTTAATGCGCGCTGGTTGGGAAAAGCCGCATCAATCAAATTAATGACAAAAACCACTTCCCACTCCAAACCCTTGGCCTGATGGATGGTGGTTAAGACTAACTTTGCTTCATCGGCCCGGCCGGCCTGGCCGCGGTCGGCGCCAAAGCCTTCCTGCAGGCTGATTTCTGACAAAAAAGCGTTGAGCGACATGTAATTTTCGGCGAACTTGGCCAATTGCTCCAGGTCTTCAAGACGCTCCTGCCAGTTGGGAAACTGCGATTCCAAATAATTCTGATAGTCGGACTTAGCCACGGCTCTGATCAGCTCTGAGACCGACTGATCGTCAATAACGGATTTTAGATCGTCAAAAATTCCCGCCAGCCCTCGCCAGCCGATGGCGGACTTAGGCGTTAAAATATCGGAAATATCCAGCCGGCTGACCTGCGCCATTGTCTTTAAATCCTTGAGCCTCTGATATATTTTGCCGGCCGTGACCTCGCCTATACCCGTCTGTAAATTTAACACTCTCAGCCAGGCGACTTCATCTTTAAGGTTATTTATGACTTTTAAAAAAGCGCAGGCATCCTTAATATGAGACCGCTCAAAAAACCGCACGCCGCCGCGGTAATCATAAGGAATGTCGCGCTTGGTCAGCTCAAATTCCAGTTCCTGGCTGTGGTAAGCCGCCCGAAACAAAACCGCCATTTTATTCAAAGCCAGACCTTCGTCCCGAAGCTGCAAAATCATCTGGCTGATAAACTGGGCTTCTTCGGCGGCCGAGGTTGCCGGCACCAGATTCGGCTTGACGAAACTCTTGAGCATCGGTCGCAGCAATTTTGGGTATTGATTGACGTTCTGGCTGATAACCTTGTTGGCCACGCTTAAAATCTCCGGCGTGGAACGGTAATTGGTTTCCAGTTTAAAAATTTTGGTTTGCGGAAAATTTGCGGGAAAATTCAGGATGTTGCCGATGTCCGCCGCCCTAAAAGAATAAATGCTCTGGGCGTCGTCGCCCACCACCAAAACATTATGATGGACGCAGGACAGTTCTTTGATAATTTCCGCCTGAATGTAATTGGTGTCCTGATATTCGTCAACCAAAATGTAATGGAACTGGGTGCCTAAACGATCCTTGATGGCCGGCTCCTGTTTTAACAGCCTAAGCCAGTTAACCAGTAAATCGTCAAAATCCATGGAATTATTTTTCTGTTTTTTGACTTCGTACTGCCGGCTGATATTTTGTATCTGGTTTTCAATCTCCAGCCACTTGGGATGCTTGGTTGTTATGACCTCAATCAGGGGAATCTGGGAATTCTTGGCAAAACTGATCAGATCTTTAATCACCGCCGCTGAAGGAAAACGGCGCGCCTTGAGATCAATGCCAGCTTCTTTAAGACAAACTTTGATTAAGGCCTGGCTGTCTTCCTCGTCTAAAATAGTAAAATTTGGCTCATAGCCGACTTTCACGGCATATTGCCGGAGCAAACGATTGCCGATATGATGAAAAGTGCCACCCCACAGCTTATCCGGATACCGGCCCAATAAGGCTTCAACGCGCTCCAGCATTTCCCTGGCCGCCTTATTGGTAAAGGTGACTAATAAAATATTTTCCGATTTAATCCCGTGTTCAATTAAGTAAGCCACCCGGTAGACAATAGTTCTGGTTTTGCCCGAACCTGCTCCGGCTAAGACTAAACAAGGGCCATTGCCCTCACTCACAGCTCGGTATTGTTCCTGATTCAGCTCCTTTTGATAATCAATTTTAAAATCAGCAGATTTTTTCTGATTTTGTAAAACAAAGGTTTTAGTCATCCTTGTCTTCTTCCTTATAAATATCAGCTTTTTTATCCATTTTAAAAACTTTTAACCTGACTTTTTTATTTTCAAAGCCGGATGAAGCATTGTCAGAGATAACCACTTTGTCATTAAGTATATATCCCTGATCATATAATTCTTTTCGCTGCTGGCTGGTAATTTTATGATAAGTTTCATATTTTCCCTCCTCGGGCTCCTTATCCTGATAATAATAACTTCTCCTTACTTCGACTTCAATTTCTTCTTGTTTTAGCTCATATAATTCGCCTTTATAAAAAACATAAGCCGGTAAGTTAAATTCTTCCGCCATTTTTATGAGTTCATCATAGCTGACAATATCGTCATAATGCAAAGTTTTATCTTCCGGATCCGAAGAAACTATAAACAGACCTGCTACATGTGGATCCGCCACCACAAATTCATTATAATGTCCGTACTCTGAATTAAAAGTCTGGGAAACCTGTTGTCCAAGACTGTCTCCATTATTATTAAAGGTTCTTTTGCCTTCTTTGTTTACTTGGGTGCCGCCATCACTTACGCTGGCATATTTAATAGTTCCCCCGGACAGCACCACGCCAGCATGCGACCAAAACATATATCTTCCATCCCCGGGCTTAATAGCTGAACATGAAATTTCCGGTTTTGTATTCATCACGATTCTGACTTTTTGGTCCCAGGTAACGTTTTTTTGTCCGCGTAATGGGGAGTTTTCTTCCGGAATATATGTGGGATGAGTAGCATGCACAAAAACTACGCCATACCTTTCAGCTGTTTTTTTAAGATCCTGATTTTAAATGGTTTCCAAATCTTCCATAATATCCGGACCGATTTCACGCATCATTTCACCTTCATCAAATATAAACTCTGCCTGGATGTTCAAGCTGACCTTGCTCAATAATAAAAGGCGCTTGAGGTTGTTCAAATTTACTCATTAAGTTTGCTGACTAAAAAACTTACCCATTAATTCCTTAATCTTCATTTCGGCTTCTTGATTACCAGAAAACTTCCGGCGGATTTGGGCTTTCTGCCGGCGGATGTATTTTCTGATGGATCTGGATAATACGTGCTTCCTCATAATTTAAATATTAAAGCGCTCTGGCGTAAGTAAGATGCCAACCGCGTCAGATTTTTTAACCGCGCAATCTCACTTCGTATATAATTTGCTCTAAACGTTTAAGATTACGCTTGGCGTCGTCAAACTTCTGCCTTTGGTAGCCGGTTAAATATAAAGTTAACAAAAATCCCACCACTTCTTCGGCAATTGAACGATACCTTTCCAATTCCTTAAAATTGCCTTTAGTTGCCTGCAAAACCGCCTGCCGCACCAGTTCGCCGGTTAAATCGCACAAGCCGCCGATGTATTCTTCCGGCCCGATGTTATCCAGCTTGATGGCCTCAATATTTTTTTTGTTCATCACCAAACTGAACAATTTGGCTTCCACGTATTCCTCCACCGCCGCCTTAAAACTGCCTTCAAATTTCAAACGGCTGGCTTTATTATAGGTTTTACCCAAACTGCTTAAAACCTTTTCAGCTTCGGCCAGCGCGTTTTTGGCCTGTTTTTGATCCAGCCGGTGCCAGGCGAAAATGCTTTTTTTAGCGGCCTGCAAAATCTGCCGCGACTGATTGATAATCACGTTTCTTTCTTTTTGATAGGTGTCCAGATTTTTTTTGATGTTGGCTAAAAATGTTTTCTTGATCATAATTGGATGATTAATGTTAGCTCAATCTTTAATTATCAGTTACAGGATGATGGAATAAATTCGGTTGATGGCTATTAATTTTTTGGGAGCATAATAATTAATTGACTTTATCTTACCCTTAAACTTGCTTTTAAGCCAGCGCCGGTGCCAAAACCGGAGCAAAAGGCAAAATAAGAGTCGGGCCGGAAGCGTCGGTAATAACTCCCAGCGTCAATAAATCCAGCACCTTTGCGGTAAGGATATTCCTAAACACCCCCCTGAAGTATATTTAACTATACTTCAGGGTAGGGTTGGCTAAGACCGCAGGGTATTAGAAAAGGTGCTGGATAAAAGTAATCTGCCAGCCAACAGTCTCAGATCGTCAATCATATTTTATTCATTATATCCGCCTTTATCATGATTGACAAATGGCTGGTTGACATTGCCAAAACGCCGTTATTCTATTACACTAGTAATCAATTAACGTCAGCCTAAATGAGTTTTTCCATCGGCATTGTCGGTCTGCCCAACGTCGGCAAATCAACCCTTTTCACCGCCCTAACCAAAAAACAGGTGGATGCTTCTAATTATCCTTTTTGCACCATTGAACCAAATATCGGCGTGGTGGCCGTGCCGGATGAACGCTTGGACCGGCTGACTCAACTCTATCAGGCGCCTAAAACCGTGCCCACCACCATTGAATTCGTGGACATCGCCGGCCTGGTCAAAGGCGCTTCCGAGGGCGAAGGCCTGGGCAACAAATTTTTATCCCACATCCGGGAAGTTGACGCCATTGTTGAGGTCGTCAGAGATTTTAAAAATGACGATATTATCCATGTCCACGGCAAAATTGATCCTGAAGACGATATCAAAACCATCAATTGGGAATTGATTTTGGCCGATTTGGACACCGTCAATAAAAGGCTGAATAATCTGGAAAAACAGGTCAAGGGCTCAGCCGATAAAAACTTGCTGAAAAATATTGAAATCATTCAAGAGCTTAAAAATACTCTGGCGGCCGAAAAATTTGCCATAAATTTAACCCTGGCCGAAGAAGACAAAAAATTCGTCAAAGAATTGAACCTTCTGACTTACAAGCCTTTGCTTTACGTTTATAACGTAGCGGAAGAAAATTTAACCACACCCATAGCCGGAGCCCAAACGCCTTATTTGACTGTCTGTGCCAAACTGGAAGCCGATCTGGCCGGATTGCCGGAAAATGAAGTCAAGGAATATCTTCAAGCCGCCGGCATTGCCCAAACCGGTTTGGATAAATTGATCTTACAATCTTATAACCTTTTAAATCTCCTGACTTTCTTTACCGCCGGGCCCAAGGAAGCCCACGCTTGGACCATTGTTAAAGGTACCAAAGCCCCCCAGGCCGCCGGACGGATTCATACCGATTTCGAAAAAGGCTTTATTAGGGCGGAAATCGTCAACTGGGCCAAACTGCTCGAAGCCGGCGGCGAAACTAAGGCCAAAGAAGTCGGCCTGATTAAAACCGAAGGCCGAAACTACGAAATCCAGGATGGCGACGTGGCCTGCTTTTTGTTCAATAAATCCAGCGCCGTTTCATAGGGTATTCATAAGCGCCACTTTTATGTTTAATATCATAATAAAAGTAGCACGGTGCATATAAATAACCTTTTAGGGTTTTGAAATATTTTTAACACTTAAGCGTTATAACTTATGATAAAGGAGTACTTACGCAGATGACGGATTTGTCGCAGGAACGCGAGCTGGTCATAAATGCCCAAAAAAACCCCGCGGCTTTTAATAAACTCTATCAGCTCTATTTTGATAAAATATACCATTTTATTTTAGCCCGTGCCGGCCAAGTGGAACTGGCAGAAGACATTACCTCGCAAACCTTTGTAAACGCCCTGGAAAACATGGCTAAATTCAGGTGGCGTAATGTTTCCTTTGGCGCCTGGCTTTACCGCATCGCCATCAATAACCTTAATTCTTATTACCGCAAACATAACAGGCTGGTGGTAACCGAAGAGGAAACCTTGATCAGCCTGGCTGATCAGCAACTGCCGCCTCTGGAGCCTTACGCCGACTTTGACGAACAAATCAGGATCACGGAACTAAAAAAAGCGGTAGACCAACTGCCGGATTTTGAAAAAAACCTGGTGGCCCTAAGATATTTTCAGGAAAAAAGTTACGAAGAAATTGCGGAAATTCTCAACCTGTCAGTTAATGCCGTGGGCGTTAAACTGCACCGCGCCTTAAAAAAGGTCAGAAAAATCATCAATCTATAAAATATGGATTTGCTCAACGAAAAAAATAAAAACCAGCTTTTGATTAATGACCTCCGCAAACTCGGCCGGGCGCTTAACCGCGGGAATGATGATTTTAAATTGGCTTTGGCATTGAAATTAAAGCAGCAAGCTTTGGCCAAGCCTGAGCCAAAATCTAAAAAATCTTTTCCTTAAAATGGCTCTGGCTGACCACGCCGGCCACTTTGTTATTGCTGGTGATGCTGGCTGAAGCCGCTGAATATGTTGGCGTGGACATTAAACCGTATCAATATATTAAGACCACGGCCGTGCCGGCCGTGAGCCAACAAGTTAAACTGGCGGCCGAAACCGTGACTGAGGGGGTAAAAAAAATAACCGGCCTAACGGTTGCCGCCGATAAAACCAATAATCGTCCAGGCAATCAGGCGGGCCAACCGGACGACGCCTCGGTTAAACTCGAGTCTAAAAAAATAGTTTTTGAAACCATGACGGATGACGAACGCCAACGGCTGATTTGGGAAGTCAACTACCTGCTGTCTCAGGAAACACCAACGAGCCCCGCGGGACCCAACGATTTGTCGTCAGATAAAACCGGCAATCAAGTTACGGGATCGGCAAAATTAGCCTATAAAAAAACTCCGGCCGCGGAAACACAGTCAGCCCAGCCCGCGCCCAGCCAAGAGCCCGTCATTTATCAGACACAAATAAAAAACCTATCACCGACTGCGCCGGACCAAACACAATCGGCAGATTTTGCTCATGATAATTTTCTTAAAAATGAACCGGCTAAGCAACCTGAACCTGCCCAAACCGCCAAAGCGGCAGAGTCTGAAATTAAGCTCAAAGAAACAGTCCCGCCAACTCGGCCGGCTGCTGACTACCAGCTGTCGGTCAGCCCACAACCTTCGGCCTCAGAGCCCGCGGAACTTAAAGTAACGCCGGTTTGGGCGACCGAAACTTTGGTTAGCCCTCCGCCGGAGAAACAAGCCGCCCAGCCTACCGCCGCCGGCTGCCAAAATAAAATGGAAATTATTGTTTACGGTAAAGATATTTTAAATATCCAAAAACAGTCCGAAAAAATTATCGGCGATCTCGGCATCCAAATAAAACAAATCAACTCGGCGGCCAAACAAGTCACGATTAAGATCAACACTACCGGAGATCAGTATAAAAAATTAATGCTAGTATTGGATGAAACGACTCTGGCTTACGAAAAAAAAGTATTAAGCGAACAATCAGGCTGTCAGACTACCGAAGTCACTTTTTATGTCCTTAAAAAATCCTCGCTTTTTGACTGGTTAAGCCCAAAATCATAAATGAAATATTTTTCCTGTCCGTGCGTTATATTTATTAGTAGAGCACGCAATCGGCAGAATTAAGAGGTTTTGGATCACCGCCGATGTATTCCGCAACAAGCTTGAGGATTGTGATGGCCAAGCGGTGCTCATTTCCAACGGACTCTAGAATTACCATATCTCCAAGAACTGAGAATCACAGAATTCATGGAAGCGGATGATTCAATAAAATTATTATTAAGCAACAGGTTTAATAAAAAAGTTAAACTTAATTAATTTAAAAAATTATGAAAAAACTTAAAAAATTCCTGATTATTTCTGTCATTATGTTTTCTTTTATGATCTCGGGGGACGTTTTGGCTTCTGTCAACACTCAAGCCGAGGATACTGATGATAGTATGGGCCTAGCCGATTTGATTATCTATGATGTTCAGGCTACTGAACTAACAGATCATCTTACAGGCGCGTTTTATTTGAAAGTTGCTCTGAAAAATATCGGCACGGAAACCACCTATAGCACCATCTGGGTCAAAGCGATCGATAAACTCTCCGGTAAAACATGGTATGGCGGCCAGTTATTTAATAAAAATGGACTTAAACCGGGAGAGGTGGCATACATAAAAACTGATTTGATTAAACCCGGATCTTATGAAATAACCGCCAGCGCGGACATATATAATGCCACTAAAGAGTCTGATGAAAATAATAACAGTTTAGTCAAAAAAGTGGAGGTCAAGGAAAATAATCAAACATTAACCGCGCCAACGGCAAGCCAAAATGAAGCTTCGGCTTGCACCACGGATTATGACCCAGTCTGCGGCACGGATGGCAAAACCTACTCTAATAGTTGCCTCGCCTCGCAACGCCAGGCGGTAATTGACTATCGCGGCGAATGTAAAACTGTTAACGCCAATGATAATCAATCGTCTGATACTTCCGGCCAAAACGAACCGGAAATAATAGATACTGACGGCGAAACGGAAATACCCTTCAGCATGAATATTGAAGGTGTCAAACAAACGTATGGCACTGATGAAAGCTTTAACTTAACCATTAAAGCCCTGGAAAAAAACGGCTCCTTAGCTATGCAGACTAAAGGATTCTCCATGCAGGCATATGTTACTAAATTCACGGAAAAAGAGGTTTACACCGATGCCAAGACAGTTTACGGAGGCAATACCGAATATAACAATGGCTATTGGACAACCGGACCAATCGGGCCTTTTACCACCGGTCTTTATCGCCTGGAGGTTTCCTTATACTGCGGTCTGGATAAATCTTATTGCGCCAAAACTTATGGCGTAGCCAGACAGGTTACTTATACTTATTGGTTTCAAGTTGCAGGGTTAAATATCACTCAACCGTCTTCAAGCGTAAATGCTGAAATGGGCAATTTAATTATTTCCAAGGTTCGCCTGGAACCAGCCAAACCTCAGGCCGGGGACCGTGTCAGAGTTTGGGCCACGGTGACCAATATCGGGCAAGGCCCTGTTACCGTCAGCAGTCAAGATAAACCTTATCTCAATGTAACCTGGCAAAGCACCAACAAATACCTTACTCTTGACACTAACGGAAAAGCCACAACTGACCAACTAGGCGTCATCGCTTGCGGCCATAGCTTTGCCGCCAATACGTTAACCTATCAACCGGGCGTAAGCGTGGAAGAGGAAATCTGTTCTACCGCTAATTTTCAAGCTACCACCTCACAAATGGATACCATGTATCTTTCGCTTGATCTTCAGCCAAATGTTAATGCCAAAGAAACAAATTATAACGACAACATCACAATTTACGCCAATAACACTTACACCCAGACAACCAATTTGGCCTGTCAGGTTGACCTGACTCCTTGCTCTGATCTTAATTATTTTGACATCAAAAAAGGTTTACTGAGTTATCAACTCTACAATAACGAAACTGAAAAAGTTTGCGCCATTGATAATGAAGAAGGCCGCGGTTATCTATTCACCTTTGATCATTACTGCGCCAAAGTTACGGAAGTTAGCCCAAATCAGCCAATAAATTATTGCGAGAATACTTCTAATGCCTGCCAAACTGACACGCCGGTTGAGCAAAATACTGCCGACCAACAAATGGAAAAAACGGAAAAAATTGAAGTTTACGAACCTAAAGCTGATACGAAAGCCAAAAACCTTTATGATCGTCTGGAAGGCAAAATCATCCTCAAAGCCGAAGGCAAGGGCGAGGCATTTTACGTGTCGCCTAAAACCCAAAAGGTTTTATACTTAAAAGACGGTTCTTCGGCCTATGAATTAATGAGACAAGAAGGCCTGGGCATTAATGAAGCTGATTTTCTGGAATTAATGAGTGGGACCGTAAAAGGTCAGGAACTCCGCCAGCGTTTAGCCGGACGGATTGTCCTTAGAGTCAAGGCTCATGGTGAAGCTTATTTTGTCAACCCTAACGGCACAGTGACCTATATGCCGGATGGCAATAAAGCTTATGAAATTATGCGCCACCAAAGTTTAGGCGTTTCTGATGCCGATCTCTCCACTCTCGCCGATATTGAATAAATGGAGTTTAACTGGGAAAATTTAAACATAAAAGGCCCGTCAAGAAAATGACCGGCCTTTTTTTAATTGACAAACCTAAAAAAATATGCTAAACTATCTTTAGAAGGCATTAAAAATGCCCCTAAAAACAAAAAGTCTGTCTGGGCCAAATCCAGCTAAAGCCAGACAAATCGAGCTTAGCTCAACAAAAATAAAAATGAAAAATAAAAAAACGCACATTTTTTTGTATCTAGTGATCTGTTTCCTGATTGTTATCGGCGCCGCTGAATTGATGACTCTAGCCTCACAATCATTTGAACAGTCCCACCGGGTTGAAGCGGAAACTCTGCCTGAACTGCCGCAAGAGATTAAGCAAAATCAAACCACCAATTTGCTAGAGGATGGCTATCTTATGGAATAGCCTTTTTTGATTGCCAAAAAAGATTATTTCAAAACGACAAATCGATTTGAAATAATGTTCTTTGCACAATTAAACGAGCATCTCGTTGACCAACCTTGTGTCTTGGCTAAAAAACCAGGACAAACAATCAAGTCCCGCACCACTTTTTGTCTCTAATGATCCCTGATGGAGACAAAAAGTGGTGCGGAGATAAAAAGGGATTAATATTTTTCCAAAGCATAAACGCTTCAAGCTTTGGAAATTCGTTTGACTATCCATTAAACGAATCATTAACAACGACTGCTCCATCGAGCTTAAGCTCGACAAAAACAAAAACAAAAACCTCTGCTTCTAATGCAGGGTTTTTGTTATAAAAAATATGTCGGACGAAAATTAAAATACCGCTGTTATATCAGGCAACCTGCGCTGGGCAACTTCTAGAATAAACAATGGCCTACCAGAAACTTCTAATTAAAATAACGGACATAATCGTTAAAATAGCCCAATAGCCTAAAAGTTCCCAGCCCCTAAAAAATTTTACCAGCCACCAGTCAAAAAAACCGTGAATTCTCTTTTGATAAAACGGCCACCACAATTTTAAACCCAGTTTAATCTTATGAGAAGGCAAATCCCATAATAAGTGTGATAACCACATCAGGCTGTACGCTAAAGTCCAATTATAATAAACTGAACAGACCAAAAAAATCAACGGTCCAAAAAGATTATGAAAAAAATTATAAGGCCATAAATACCAATGGCCCTCAATCTTTTTGGACAAGCGGTTATAATCTTCAGCCACTAAATGACCGTCGTTATCGTAATGCTTTCTGGCCAGCTGATGTAGCCATTCAAAGCTGTCCGGCAAAATCGCAAATAAAACCACCAAAATTTTCTGCCGCAAATCCAGGCCGGGCCAAAAACTGGCGGCCACCACTCCGGTAAACAAATGTGTGCCTAAATCCATATATTATTTAACTTTTACACGTCAGACTAATGGCCCGTTGGCTAAATCTAGCGTGATTTACTATATAATAAACATAGCGTCGCCGAAAGAATAAAAGCGATAACGCTCTTTGACGGCCGACTGATACGCTTTGCTGATCAGTTGATGCCCGGCCTGAGGGCGGGCAAAGGCCGAAACCAGCATCATTAAGGTTGACTCTGGCAGATGAAAATTAGTCACTAATCCGTCCACCGCCTTAAACTTATAGCCCGGATAAATAAAAATATCAACCCAGCGGCGGCCGGCTTTGAGGTTGTTGGCTTTATCGCAAAAAGCTTCCAAAGTTCTAACGGAGGTTGTGCCCACCGCAATGATTCGCCGGCCTTCTTTTTTGGCCCGATTCAATCTTTTGGCCGTTAAGGCAGAGAGCGCGGCAAATTCGGCGTGCATCTTATGCTCCTTTATATTCTGGATTTTAACCGGCGCAAAAGTTCCCAGGCCAACATGTAGTGTTACAAATTCAAATTGTACCCCTCTTTTTTTAAGTTTATTAATCAAAGCGACGGTAAAATGAAAGCCGGCCGTGGGCGCCGCCACCGATCCGGTGTTCTTGGCGTAGACAGTCTGGTAATCTGATTTTAATTTTTTGGTTCTTTTGTTTTTTGGTTCTTTTATGTAAGGCGGCGTCGGCACTTCTCCTAACTCATCAATTAGCCTCTCCAGGACCCTGCCTGACTTATTAAATTCCACCAGCCAGACCGACTGATCAACCTGCCCGATGATCTCGCATTTCAATCCTTTAGCAAACACGATTATTTGACCAACCCTTTTCCGGCGATTTCCTATGAGTGCTTCCCATGTCTCCCTTGACTTTTTTATTTTTAATTTCGGTTCCTGTCCGGTTCCCGGTGTTTCTAATTTGCTTCTTTTTAAAAGAAATATTTCCACTCGCCCGCCAGTTTTTTCACGATAACCAATCAATCTCGCCGGAAAAACTTTGGTATCATTCAGCACCAAAACATCGCCGGATCGTAAATAATCTACAATATTATAAAAGGCTTTATGCTCAATTTTTTTTGACCGCCGGTCAAGCACCATCAGTCGAGAATGATCCCTCGGCCTGGCCGGCTGTTGAGCGATTAATTCTTGGGGCAATTGATAATTAAAGTCGGATAATTTCATAAAAAATAAAAAACGGCCGCGGCCATCATCTCAGCGATTAAGGCTAAATTGGCAGCCGCAATAATGCTGGCGATACATTTCTTCTGCTTTGGCCAAACGGCAGGATTGCTCCTGCCCGCCTTGCTTTTTCCAGTCAGCTTCAATAAATGCCAGGCCATGCTGGCTGGCCGCCTGAACGCCGATAGGATTTATAATGGCGGCCTTTTTATTCCGGCCGCTAGTTAAAGTGGAGGCGACCGCGTCAAAGCCATTATTTTGGGCGTAGCGGCAGGCTTCATTCAGGCGTAGCTGAAAACACAGGGGACAGCGGGCGCCGCCTTCCGGCTCCCTTTCTAAGCCCTGAACCGACTTAAACCAGTCAGCCTGATTAAACAGGCCTTCAATTAATTCCAAGCCGGCGCGCTCGGCCCATTTTTTAACAGCGGCAAAACGCTGATAATACTCCTCCGCCGGATAAATATTGGGGTTATAAAAAAACAGGCTTACGACGTAATCCTCTCTTAATTTCTGAGCCGCGTAAATGGCGCAGGGCCCGCAGCAAACATGTAATAACAGCTTTTTCATTTTAACATTTTTCATTTAAACAATTGACAAAAATGCTTTTATATATTAGGCTGACTTAAACTTGAACCCAGATTAAAATTCAATGGAGGGAAGATGTTGACAATATTCGGCCTGGTTTATTTGGGCCTGTCAGCCATGCACTTGGTGGCGGATTTGGTGATTGCCGGTCGTGACTATTCCATGATAGTCATGATCATCCGCGCGGTCATCAGACCGCCCTATTTTATATACACCACCATCAGACATCGCACTTTCGTCTGGTAGGTGGTTTTTTTATCCGGCCCGGTAAACCGGGACCCAAGATCGCAGAGTTAGATCAATTTACTCTGCCATTCTTTCGGCGCTTCCAGCCCTAAATGCTTATAGCCCAGTTCGGTCACCACGCGGCCCCTGGGGGTCCTAGTTAAAAATCCCAACTGCAGCAAATAAGGCTCATAAATTTCTTCAATCGTGCCCTCTTCCTCCTGCACCGAAGCGGCGATGGAATTCAGCCCGACCGGGCCGCCGCTGAATTTTTCAATTATATTTTCCAAAATCCGCCGGTCTAAAGCTTCCAGCCCCTGATGATCAACGTCCATCAGCGCCAGCGCTTCCTGAGCCAGCCGGTCATTAATAACGCCGTCGCCCTTAACCTGAACGTAATCCCGAACCCGCTTAAGCAGACGATTGGCGATTCTGGGGGTCAGGCGTGAACGCTGGGCGATCTTTTTAGCGGCGGCCTCAACCAGTTTAACCGCCAGAATCTTGGCGCTCCGGTTGATAATCTGTTCAATTTCCCCGGGATTATAATAATCCAAACGGTAAGTGGAGCCGAAACGATCCCTTAAAGGCGAAGACAGTAAATTATAACGGGTGGTAGCGCCGATGATGGTAAACTTGGGCAAATCCAGCCGCAAAGTTCTGGCCGAAGGCCCTTTGCCGATGATAATGTCCAAAGCGTAATCTTCCATGGCCGGATAAAGGACTTCTTCAATGACTTTGTTCAAACGATGAATTTCATCAATAAATAAAACCTCGCCGTCCTGCAAATTGGTCAGGATGGCCGCCAAATCGCCGGCCCGCTCAATGGCCGGTCCGGAAGTCACCCGGATATTAACCTGCATTTCTTTGGCGATAATATGGGCTAAGGTGGTTTTGCCCAAACCTGGCGGTCCGTATAACAACACGTGTTCAATCGGCTCGCCCCGTTGCCTGGCCGCTTTCATAAAAATCTCCAGATTATCCTTGATTTTTTGCTGGCCAAAATATTCCGACAACGTTACCGGCCTTAAGGTTAAATCCAAAGTCTTATCGTCTTTCTCCACCCCGGCCCTGAGAGAAGCTGACGGCGCGGCGGCGGCATTATTACCTTTAGAGATGATGATTTTTTTGTCTGACATAATCAAAATTTACCACTATTTAAAAAAAATGACAAACCAAAAGACCAGATCACGCGATCCGGCCTGCCGCAACGAAGACATTATTTTTTCTGGCCCTTGACCCGGGGATGCCTGATCAGCCCGGAACACGGCACCACCTCAATGCCCCGCTTAACCAATTCATCCAGAAATAAATTCATACCGATGGAATCGGAAGACATGTGGCCGGCGATGACGATATTCAAATGGGCTTTTTCGGCTTCCTCGCGGTTATCTTCTTTCATATGCATGCCCACAATAGTGCCGATGCCGGCCTGAGCGATATGCTGATAAATTTCTTTGGAGCCTTCGGTGCCGCCGGTGATTTCGGTTAAAGCGATCTTGCCGACGTAACGATCTGGCTTGCCGCAAAAGAGTCGAGGCCCAGATTTTTGCGCGATGGCTTCTTTATATTCGGGAATCTTTTTCAATAAATCCAAAATGTCGCCCACGGTTTCAATTTTACGTCTATTGGCCTTAAGGTATTTATCTAGAAAATTGGCCACCATATTGTCCGAAGGGGTATGCACGCACATCACCGGCAGATTCAACAGCCTGGCCGCGTCCACCACTTTATAATGATTAACCGGCGCAATGCCACGGCTGACCTCGCTCATTCTGATGTGAGTTAAATTTTCCGCCACGTTGATCGGCACGCCATACTTGGCCATCAGTTCCACCTGCAAATCCATGACTTCGTGCAAGCCGGCTAAAGCCGAACCGATAGGGTGATGGGCGATGACTAAATCAATATCACTCAACCCTTTAGCCAGCAAAATTTCGGCCGTATCAATATCAATGCCGGCCATGACTTTTTTAATCTTTTGGTCAGGATCGCCAAAATAACGGGTATCAGAAAAAGGATTGGCTAGCTTTTCCGCATCAAATTCGGCTTTTTTGGCCTCGCTCAATTCCGCGTACTGCTTTTTAAGACGGTTTAACTTCCGCTTGATGATCGCTTGGCCCCTTAAATCGTTTTTAATGCCGAGCTCAATGGCCAGGTTGTATATTTGCTTGATTGTCATCATAGGTGTAATAAATTATAAGTTACGGGTAACGATGAATAATAGTACCTCAGCATAGCATGTTATCAGCAGGCTGACAAGGTTTTTAATTAAGGTTTTTAATTAAGGTTTTTAATTAAGGTTTTTAATTAAAAGGTTTTTAATTAAAACAAGATCCGGGAGCCGGACCTTGTTTGACTGACCTAAACTTTAAGTTAAATGAAAGTCACCGAGGCAACGTTATCACCCGCTTCCTTAAACCTCATTAATCTCACGCCCTGGGTGGCCCGGCCGATGACGTTGACTGACTTTAACGGCAGTCGGATGACCTGGCCCTTGTCGGAAATGATAATCAGATCCTCGTTTGCCAGTTTAGCCTTGACGATAAAAGCTGATTCAATGTTGCCGGTTTTATCGGTCACGGTGGCGGTTTTAATGCCGGTCCCGCCCCGGCCCTGCACTTTATATTCCTTGAGCGGCGTACGCTTACCGTAACCGTTGACCATGACCACCAACAATTGTTCGTCGGTTCCGGCTTTGCCTTGATACAAAATGTCCATGCCGACCACGCCGTCGCTCTTTTGTTTGAACTTAATACCGCGCACCCCGGCGGCGCCGCGGCCCATGGCCCTGACGCCTTCCTCTTTAAATCGGATGGCCTGGCCCTGGGCCGAAACCAGGACAACGTTATCTTTGCCGGTAGAAGGCTTGACCCATTGCAAAGCGTCGCCGTCTTTTAGCTTAATGGCGATCAGACCCGAGCGTCGGACGTTTTGAAACTTATCAATGGCGACTTTTTTAATTAAGCCCTGCCTGGTCACCATCACCAGATATTTATAATTGGAAATGTCTTCAGTGGATAAAATGGCCGAAACCTTTTCTTCGGGCGCCAGCTGTAAAAAATTGACGATCGCCTGTCCCTTGGCGGTTCTAGTGGTTTGCGGAATTTCGTAAGCCTTAAGCTGGAATAAGCGGCCGCGCGAGGTAAAAAACATAATATCGGCGTGCGTCATGGCCGAAAACATAAACTCTACCATATCCTCTTCTTTGGTGGTCTGGCCGATCACGCCCTTGCCGCCGCGACTTTGCACTTTAAAAGTATCTGTCGGCAAACGCTTGATGTAGCCGTCCTTGGTGGACATGATGATGCTTTGTTCGTTGGGTATCAAATCTTCGGTGGTAAACTGACCCACGGCCGACTTGACCACTTTAGTCTTGCGCTCATCGCCGTATTTTTCTTTAATCTCCGTAAGTTCCGCTTTAATGATGGTTAAAACTTTCTTGGAACTGCTGATGATTTCGCTTAATTCTTTAATCAACTTTCTCTTTTCCTTGAGCTCTTCTTCCACCCGTAATCTTTCCAGATTGGCCAGCTGCTGCAGCTTCATTTCCAAAATAGCCACGGCCTGGCGTTCACTAAACTTAAACTGCTTGATCAAATTATCCTTGGCCGCCTCTTTATCCTTGGATTTTTTGATCATGGCGATTATTTTGTCTATATGCTCCAAAGCCTTGGCCAGGCCTTCCAAAATATGGGCCCGGTCTTTGGCCTTGTCCAAATCAAACTGGGTTCTTCTTAAAACCACAACCTGCCGGTGTTTGACGTATTCCTCTAAAACCATCTTTAAGGTTAAAACTTTCGGCTGGAGACCGTCAATTAAGGCCAACAGATTCACGTGAAAAGTGTCCTGCAACTGGGTATGCTTGAATAAAGCGTTCAAAACTTTCTTGGGATAGGCGTCTTTTTTAAGCTCCACCACGATTCTCACGCCATCTTTATCGGACTCATCCCTTAAATCCCGGATGCCGTCCAGTTTTTTGTCTTTAACCAGCTCGGCGATTTTTTCCAACAACACGGACTTATTGACCTGGTAGGGAATTTCGGAAACGATGATTTTAAAAGTCCCACCCTTGGACTCAACGATTTCGGCGTTAGCCCTGATGACAATAGCACCCTTGCCGGTGGCGTAGGCGGACTTGATTTCGTTAATGTCAAAGACGGTGGCGCCGGTGGGAAAATCAGGGCCTTTGATAAACTGCATCAAATCATCAACGGTCGCGCCGGGATGGTCGATTAAATGAATGGTGCCGTCGATTAATTCGCTTAAGTTATGCGGCGGAATATTGGTGGCCATGCCCACGGCAATGCCTACTGAACCGTTTAAGAGCAGGCTCGGGAGCTTGGCCGGCAAGACCAGAGGTTCTTTTTGCGAACCGTCATAATTAGGCACAAAATCAACCGTGTCTTTTTCCAAATCAAACAGAAGCTCCTCGGAAATTTTTGCCAGCTTGGCTTCCGTATATCTCATGGCCGCGGCCCGGTCGCCGTCCATGGAGCCAAAGTTGCCCTGACCGTTAACCAAGGGATAGCGCATGGCAAAATCCTGAGCCATTCTGACCATGGAATCATAAACAGCGGCGTCGCCATGGGGATGGTATTTGCCCAAGACCTCGCCGACGACCGTGGCCGATTTGCGGAATTTGGCGTTGGCTTTTAAACCGACATTCCACATGGCATACAAAATACGCCGATGCACAGGCTTTAAACCGTCTCTAACGTCTGGCAAAGCCCGGGCCACGATAACGCTCATGGCGTAATCAAGGTAGGAACTTTTCATTTCATCAACAATCGGCTGGACTTCTATCTGTCCGCGGTTATTGTCAAAAATTTTGGCCTGGCCGGGCTTGACCGGGACGGCCACGGCTGAAACAGCCGCGGGCGCCGGCGCAGCTGCGGATTTTTGGTCTTTGCTAAAAAGGCTTTTGTCCGAAACCGCCTTGTTTTTTGGACTTGATTTTTTAGGCGTCACTGGAGTTGGTTTCTTGCTTTTGGAATTTTTTTTCATATTTAATAAAAACGGCGATTAATTTAAAATAAAGAATGTTGCCTGCTCCTTGCATCACGGATTGAACGGTTAACGGCGTCAGCTAGCCAGGCCGCGACCGTGATGATCAGAAAACTTTTTTTGCTTATTATTTTCACTTAAGACTAAAAGAACGGAATCAGTCATAGTCCGAATTAAAACAAAAAAATTCAATCATTAGGCAAATAACAAACCTAAGACCGAAACCAGAACGGCAAAGCTTGCTACGCTTAAAGCGATAACAATTAATGACGGCAAATGTTTGTGTTTCATATATATAAATATATTACTCGCTTAAAAAATTTAGAATCAGCATAAAATCATTCAGCTGCTGGGATAATTCTTCGGTCTTTTTTAAATAGCTGATGGATATTTCCAGCATCTGCCCGCCAGCCGGACTGTAGACCAGATCACGATCGCTTAAAACGATTTTCACCGCCGGCTGGCCGTCAAGCCACAAATTTTCCAAAGGCAAGGCCGTCAAACCCTCAATCCCCGAGCTCTGCCACCACTCCCTGGCGGTTAAGCCCGCGGTATTTTCCAAAAAACTCAGGGTCATGGTCGCCGCTAGGTCCACAGTCGACCCTATATCAAACACCAGATGATTAGTGCTTGTTCCGACCGTCCAGTCAGCGGGATATTTAAAATCCACGCTGTCGTCGGACCACCTCTGCCAGTCCAAAGTTCTTTTTTTGGCCAATTCCAACTGCGCTAACGAGGCAAAACTTTCCGCTAAAGTTGAAGCTGGCTGGCTGTCGCCGGCATTAAGGCTGACGTTTTTTTTAAACACCTCCAAACCCGCCTCGCTGGCCAGGCGCAAATCCGCCAGACTGGCTTTAATGGACCGCCAGGTGGTATCGCCTGACTCTTGAGATTTATCCACTTTCAATTCATACTTCAAAAAAAATCCCCAAATAATCAAAATAGCTATGGTCAAGAGCGCCACATAAGCCCCAATGGTAAATTTTTCTTTAGGGGTGAGCCGAGGCATACTACTTAAGACGGAGTAATGATTATCAGTCTGGTTTCTTCCTGAGGCAAATCTTTCTTAACAATTTTATATTTATCAACTGTTTCCGATTTATAGGCGGAATCCTTTTTAAATTTTTCCACCGGATCCAGCTTTAATTTTAACCCCGGCATTTGATAATACATCGGGATGACCACCCTGGGTTCAATTTGATTTACCAGCTCAACGGCTTTTTCGCTGTTTAAAGATTCGCCGCCGCCAACCGGCAACATTAAAATGTCCACGCCCTCGAGCCGGTCCAACTGCTCTTCGGTAAATTGAGCCTGGGTGAAAGCCCCCAAATAAGCCAATCGCATGCCTTCAACTTCAATGACAAACATCGTCCGCCCCGCATCATCGTGATTAACGGGAATGCCGTAAACGAAACAGCCTTTAGCTTCATACTCGCCCGGGCAGTTTATCACCAAAGCTTTCTCTAAACTCCCTGGATCTTTGGACTGATGACTATAAAGCACCAGATCATTTTGCATGCGGGGCATTTTAATGCCGGTTTTGGAATCCGCCGGATCAAGCAGGATGGAGAGGCCGTTGCTTTGCAATCTAAAACTGCCTAAACCAAAATAATGAATAATCATAAATTCAATTAAAAACTACAAAAAAATTAGGATTATATGACCTAAATTTATCATAAAAAACAGTTCTTGTAAAGACTTTAAATGAGTAAAAACAACCCGTTTTTTGGCCTAATCTAGGGGTAAATCATGGCTTTCCGCCTCAGCCAATAAAGACTGGATTTCCTGATCAGTTTCGGGCGTGGCGATTTTTCCGGATACAGCAGGTTTTGTTGTGCTGAGCCGGGGATTCTGAGATACGGGTCGCCCGTGAACCTTTTTAATTCCGCCCGGACCGTCTAACGATATTTGGGGTAAGGCGGGCTGGTGATTTTTAGATTGATCTGCCACAACGCCACTCTTTGGGACGCCAGTAACTGCCGATTGATTCTCATCGGCCCTTTCCCTTAAGTGAAGTCTAATCAGGCCCAGCTGACGATTTTTTTCTTTGGTGACATATTCCTTAACCGTGCCGCCGCCCCGGCTGGTAATTTTTGCCTTATGTAAAGTCTGAAAAATATTCTTTAAGGTAGCGTGTTCCATCTGCCGGGAACCGTTTAATATGCCCTTTATATCCGAGGGGTTAAACCCGGCCTGACGCAGAACGGCCGTTGCCTGATCCCTGAATTGTTTGGTGGTGACGCCGGCCACCCCGGTTTTTTGAGCAACAGTCACAAAATCCAGTTTGCCTATTTTCACCTTTGTTTCAATGGGTTTTTTATAACTCATATTGGCATTATACCTTAAACTCAAACGAATCGCCATCGAGGGCATACCTACCTAATTGGTACAAGAGATAATGTTTTAGCCAAATAATTATTGGGTGAAATGAAGATTTCCGGTAAGAAAAATCTAATACAAAATTCACTCACATATTCTGGCAGATATTTAGGGGTAGTATGATGGTACATTCTTCTGATGAATGTCCTTAAATTACCAAACATTTCCTCAATCTCGCTAGTCAGTTTAAACTGAAATTTTCTGTGAATATCGACCTTGTGCTTTACCGGCCACCATTGCTCAAGTTTCTTGTAAATACCTGCGCCATTTGTTTGCAACTGACTTTTAGGCTCAATATTATACTGTAAAAAAGTTAGCCGCTTCACCTTTATTAATTGAATTTTTATAGATAATTTGATGAGCTAGTTTTTTAGTCCCTACTTGTTTCACTCACAACAGAGAAAGACTATTGAAGTAAGCTTCGTCCATTTAAACCTTGCCATTCAAAATTAGCGGTAACGTCTAAACTCCCTAAACTAATGTCTAGTCGCTTCTTCTTTGACGTGGCCTGAGTTTCTGAGTTTGTAAAACAGGTATTTTTTGAGTCCAGCGCCATAGCAAAGTGTAGAATGTTCTGAGAACCCCATTAGAAGTATTTAATCAAGGTGTTGCACTTGAAGGTTGAATCTACCTACATGACACCTACCTACGCGACACCCCACACACTTGACAATCAATAAATTTAGTGTTATCATCAAAACACTTAAAAAATTAATGATCCGGAAACTTTTGAATGACCGAGATTAAAATCACCGCTGACGGCACGGAGAATACTCCTCCTATTTAAACCTTAATTTACTCTCCTAGAGTGGGTAAAAATAGAACTCAAACCTTGAATAGTCTTTCTGAGCTAAATCTTTAAAAAACATTAAAGATCAGTTTTTAATCTCACAATTTGAATTCCGGTTCCAAAGATAAAGGAAAAACAATATGGAAGGAATCATGTTAGTTATAATCCTGATCGCCGGATTGGCCATCGGCGGTTTTATTGGTTATTATTTCAGAAAATTATTCGCCGTCCGGCAGGTTGATTCGGCTGAAAGAAAAGCCGAGGCCCTGATCAGTGAGGCCAAAAACCGGCAAAAAGAAATTTTGCTGGAAGCCAAAGACAAAGCTCTGGCTACTTTAGATGAAGCCAAAAAAGAGACGGAAGAACGCCGCAATGAAATCAAGCACCTGCAGGACAGGATGGAAAAAAGAGAAGCGGCTTTTGATCAAAAACTGCTAGAGCTGGAAAACAAAGAACAAAATCTCCGCGACAAGATCGCTAAAGCGGAAGAAATTAAAGAAGAAATCATCAAAATCAAAGAAACCCAACTGGCCAAACTGGAAAAAATTTCCGGTTTGACTCAGGAAGAAGCTAAAAGGGTTCTTTTGGAAAATGTGGAACTGAGAATCAAAGGAGATTTGGTTGAACGGGTAAAAAAACTGGAAGCGGAATCTTCGGATTTCATTGAAGAAAAAACCAGAAACTTGCTCTCAACCGTTATCCAGCGTTGTGCCGCTTCCCACGCCGCCGAAACCACCACCACGGTGGTTAATTTGCCGAACGATGAAATGAAAGGACGGATTATCGGCCGGGAGGGCAGAAACATTAAAACGATTGAACAGCTGACCGGCGTGGAAATTGTGGTGGATGACACTCCCGAAGCCATCTTAGTCAGCGGCTTTTCTCCCATCAGAAGGCATCTGGCCAAACGGACCCTGGATAAGCTGATCGCTGACGGCCGCATTCATCCGGGACGCATTGAACAGGCGGTGGAGGAAGCTAAAAAGGAGCTGGCGCTAGACATTAAAGAGGCTGGCGAAGACGCCGTCAGAGAAATCGGCATCGCCGGACTGGATCCAAAATTAATTCAAATTTTAGGCCGCTTAAAGTACCGCACCAGTTACGGCCAAAACCAGTTAAAACACGCCCTGGAAGTGGCTCATCTTTCCGGCTTGCTGGCGGCCGAACTGGGCGCCGACGTTTCTTTGGCTAAAAAAGGCGGCCTGTTTCATGATATTGGCAAGGCGGTTGACCATGAAGTGCAAGGCGGTCACCCGCAAATCGGTTACGACATTCTTAAAAAATTCGGCCTGCCGGAAGAACTGGCTTATATCGCCTTAGGCCACCACGAAGACGCTCCCAGCTCTTTGGAATGCATTATCGTTAAAGTGGCCGACGCCATTTCCGGTTCCAGGCGGGGCGCCAGAAAAGACAGCTATGAAGATTACCTGCAAAGACTTGATGAGCTGGAAGCCCTGGCTAACTCCTTTGAAGGCGTGGAAAAAACCTTTGCCATCCAGGCTGGACGCGAAGTTAGGGTTTTTGTTTCGCCCGACGAAATTGACGACTGGCAGGCGACCAAATTAGCCAGAGATATTGCCGATAAAATAGAAGCGGAGCTCAAATACCCCGGCGAAATAAAAGTGAACGTCATCAGAGAAAAACGGATCACTGAATATGCCAGATAATCAAGTAGCCTGGGCAGGTCAGATTATTGCGATTATTAAGATAACTACTGACCCAAGCGCCTACCCCCAGATTACCTAATATGAAAATTCTCTTCTTCGGTGATATTGTGGCCAAAATCGGCCGCCAGGCCATGGTTAAAATATTACCTGAACTGAAAAATAAATATCAGCCCGATGTTATTCTGGCTAACGTGGAAAATATCGCTCACGGTAAGGGCGTCACGGCCAAAACTTTGACGGAAATGAAAAATATCGGCATTGACTGTTTTACTTCCGGCAACCATGTCTGGAAAAAAGAAGACGTGGCTGAAGCCGTTGAATTAAGCCAGAGCCTCCTGATCACGCCGGCCAACGACCCGCGTACTTTATCTGATCAAGGTTATGCCGTCATTAAAGTTAACGGCCAGAACCTTTTGGTCATTAACTTATTAGGCCGGGTCTTTATGAATGAGACGGATTTAAGATGCCCGTTTAGGGTGGCGGACGATATTTTAGCCAAGCACAATCTCAACGATCTGCAGGCCATTATTGTTGACATGCACGCCGAGGCCACTTCGGAAAAAATGGCGCTAGGCTGGTACCTGGACGGCCGGGTTTCCGCCGTAATCGGCACTCATACGCACATCCCCACGGCTGACGATAAAATTCTGCCTGCCGGCGCCGCTTACATTACCGACGTGGGCATGGTGGGACCGGCGGAATCAGTTTTAGGCGTCCAGAAAGAAATCATCATTGAAAAATTCTTAAATGACTCGCCGATTGTTTTTAAAATTCCGGAAACGGGCGAAGTTGACGTTAATGCTTTATTCATTGAAACGGCGCCACCTGAAAGGCGGGCGGTAAAAATTGAAAAAATTTATCAAAAGGTATATATTTAAGGGAGATAATTAAACCAGCTATTTTCCTAAAATAGCTTATAAGGAGGCAAGCTCTATGAATAAAGCTGAATTAGCCGAGGCGATCGCCAATAAAGTCGGCTTAACCAAAAATCAAACCACCGAAATTCTCGACGCCGTGGAAGAGACTATTACCGCCACCATCAAAGGGGGCGGCGAAGTAACTCTGACCGGCTTTGGTACGTTTTCGGCGCGGAAAAGAGCGGCCAGAATGGGCGTCAACCCCCAGAATCCTTCAGAAAAAATTCACATTCCTGAAGTGGTGGTGCCAAAATTCAAGGCTGGCAAAGCCTTAAAAGACGCCTTAAAATCATAAATTAAATTTTGAGCATTAAAAAACCCGATTCCCAAGAACTGGGGGGTTGGGTTGTTTTAATTAAATTAATTTAAGTTTAAAAAAATGAATGTTTGATAGTTTGAAGACCGCCCTTTTCCCACCCCCTTTTCTAGAGGGTATTTGAACTTATAAAAAGATGCCTGATTTATTTAAGTCGCAGAATACTCCAGCCTTTTAAGGCTGGAGATGAATGCGACACCTTTTGCGAGCGAAGCGAGCAATATGATAGGATGTAGTCATGAGAAAAAAGACTTGCAACGCCACTTACGACATCCAATATCACTTCGTTTGGATACCCAAATACCGCAAAAGGGTGCTTGAGGGCTTAATTAAAGAACGTTTAAACCAGCTTCTTCACGATTGTGCCGAAATCAACCAGTTTGAGATCATGGAATTATCCATCCAGGAAGATCATGTCCACCTGTTTCTGTCAGCCAAACCCAGGTATTCACCGGCTGAAATCATGCGTTTAATCAAAGGCGGTAGCTCCAGAGTCATTAGGTCTGAGTTTCCGGAGATTGAGGAGTTTCTCTGGGGCGACAGTTTCTGGGCAGACGGCTACTTTGTTTCAACCC
>Ga0208373_1000970_pt1 | contig 42249 bp, 43 predicted proteins | sample RifOxyC2_FD_184036 | JGI IMG/M metagenome (GOLD analysis project Ga0208373, IMG submission 184036) | Soil microbial communities from Rifle, Colorado - Rifle Oxygen_injection C2 (SPAdes) | ecosystem: Environmental > Terrestrial > Deep subsurface > Rock core/Sediment | place: Rifle, Colorado...
CCACGGCCGAGACGATCCGGTCAATGATCTTGCGCAGGTGGGCATCGTCCTTGAAACGGGCGGCCGTGAGTTCAAGCTTCCCCTTCCGTTCCACATACACCTGCCTGTAGGAGTTGACCAGGATATCCGACACGGTGGGATCCTGCATGTAGGGCTCGATGGGTCCCAGACCCATGATCTCGTCCTGAATTTCGCGATAAAAGCGGTCTATTTCCCCGGCATTAAGGGGTACCCGCATGCCCTCCTCGTCGAGGATGCCTGCCGTCGCCCGCCGGATTTCCTGCCGCAGCACCTGTTGATCAAGCCCGTCGAGCAGCGACAGGTCCAGGATTTCCACCAGGCGGCTATGCACCCGGGCCTTCAGTTCATTGAATTCATTCGTCGATATTAAAGAGTTGCTGTTCAATCCTTGAATGGTTCGCATGTATCTTTTCCCTCAGTTCCTCCTGCCGTCAGCGCCACGGCAGGATGCTCTTTTTCTTTGGGCTTTTCTCCGCGATCAGGTCGGCCAGTTCCTTGAAACTGACCGAGATCTCCGCTGCGGGATCGATAGCGGAAAGCGTCTTGCCCTGATTGATGGCGCTCATCGAGGTCTGAAAATCGTTAGGAACATTCCAGTACACCGGTTTCTTCAGGCTTTTTTCCGCATCCGCCAGAGAGATCCTGGAGTTCTTGTGATGGCGGTTGACCAGGATCCGAATCCTTTCATCCCGGGGATAGCCGTATTTTTGAAAATGATCCAGAAGCCGCTTGACATTGATCAGGCAGGGAAGGCTAAGCAGCGTGACGATGATGAGGCTGTCCGCAAGCCGCAAAATCGTTCCCGAAATATCGTCCAGCACCTGCCCGCTGTCGATCACGATGTAGTCGAACATGGATTTCATCTGCCCCATCAGGGCTTCGATGACCTCGGGAGTTACGCGGAACTCGTCGAGCACCTTCGCGGGGGAGGGAAGGATATGGACCCCCGAAGCATGCCGGGACATCACGCTCAAGAGATAGGTGCTGTCGATCCGGGTGATATTTTTCGCCACCTCCATCCAATCGAAGGCCGATTCGATGCTGAGAAACAGCGGAATCTCGCCGAAGAGCAGATTCATGTCGATCAGGGCTACCATTGTATTGCGATCCGCTTCGGCCAGGTTCGTGGCCAGGTTCACGGCCACCGTCGTCGTTCCGACGCCCCCCTTGCTGCCGACCACGTCGATGATCTTGCCCTGTCTTTTCGGCCCTCCGGTCTGCTGAAATGTTCGCGACGCCAACCGCTCGCCGAGATTCCGGAGGGCTCTTTTCACCTCATCGGCGTTTACAGGCTGGGCGAAAAATTCCTTCACCCCCGCTCGCATAGCCTCGAGCAACATTTCAGGTTGCATGAGCTTTGAAGTCAGAAAGACCTCTTTGGCGATCCCCGAGCTGACGGCCTGCCGGGCCTGCTTGATTTCCTCTTCCGGATGGTCCCCGAGCTGCAGGATGAGCAGATCGGCAGGACCTGCATCTGCATCCCCATAGATGGCAAATCCTTCCACCGCCGTTATGATCCGGCTCATCTCCTGGCGGACGTTTTCATCCCTGATCTGCAGTCGAACTTTCAATTTCATCAATTCCATCGACGTCCTTATCGCATGAACCAATTATTTATACGAGATCAACATATCGCTATTTTACCAGCAAAGGAATTTTGGCAAGAACACCGGAATTTTGGCCTCCTGTTATGCCTGCTGGCACACGAGCTTTGCAGGAAGGCTTGAAATATATGGTTTTGGGACTGTATCCCCAAGTGTTTGCGCCGTACTTGTTCTGCCAATATGAAGGCTGACCATCCGGAAGCGTAAGATTGAAACGATCAACAAAGCTATTCCAGTTAGCCTTTCTCTGGGCTTCTTTTTCGCTTGCTGTCCCGCCGGTAATTGGCGCCCCCGTCCAGTCCTCCATTTTTGTTGGGACCCCACCATAGGTAGGATCATTACCATTCCCTGTCACCCATACAATTTCCACATCAACAGCCCCGACGACAGTTCGACAACCTCCCAGCTTGCCATCGTCACATTGAACAACTGCCAGGGTCATTGACCAGGCAGTCATTCCATTCGCGTTTATATAAGCTTTCCAGCAATCTCTAAAAGTGTCTAACGGGCTAGCCATAACACCGTTGACGGTGGTGATACCATTCCCAAAAACAATTGGGCCCGGATTGCCACCTGCGCAGACAAGGCTATTTACAGTAGACGCATTTGCACTCGAACTGTCACCAATATCGCAACTGGCAGTCTGGCTGAAATCGGTCCACCCAGCCGTATCCGAACCATCAGTCAACATTCTTCCTATATTGCATGAGTACTCTCCATTTATTCTTAACGTATGTTCGCAGATAACTATCGGTTGATCTGCTTCCCCCGCGTTTAGACTGCCTGTATATCCGATGTAGGCCACAGCAACCGCTACCAGAGGCGTTCCCTGGATGCCGAAAATTTTGGCAAAAAAAGGCTCTGCCGGCAATCCCGTTCCGGCCACAACTTTCCTTGTCGTGACCACCCTGACGGCATTGATGAAGTTTACATTCGCATCTAACTCCGCTGTTGATACATTCACGAGACTGACGGACAACAATGAATCGTTGGGTGTGAATGTTTTTGTGGCAAAACTCCAGTGGCCGCGTTCGATGGACTGCACCGTTACGGAAGATTTTTCGCTGTAATTGGCGCTGACCAAGTCAAGGGCGGTTTGATTCGCGCTCGGGTTCACCTGGGCGCCTAACGTTGCATCATCGATGTACAATACCCGGGCCCCCGCCAAAGCCCCGGAATCGGCCGCGTTCTGCAACTCGCCCTTCACAATGTAAAGGTAACCCAAATCTACGGCAAGCGCACCGAATCCGATCAAGGCAACCATGGCGATAGCCACCACGACAGTCGTCAAGCCATTTTGATTGTTTAGTCGACATATGGATCTTGACATAAGCATCGTTACTTCTCCATTCTCATTTTCGTGGCGGAACTTAATGTAATCGCGCCGGGCAGCGCGGCGCCCTCGGGAGCTGCAATCGCAGCTATCGGTGGGACCACAAGAAAATTGTATGGATAATCGACTTGAACGGTCAGTACATCTCCCGATACTTCCGTTGCTCTCGTGACCGCGATTGCCGGCGTTGATAAGCCGGAGAACGTGATAAGATGATTGCTTATGTAATTTATCACTTCCGTTCTGATTTGCGCGTCCGTCAGGGGGGAATAATCGAATGTAACGGGATCAACCCGATAAACGATGCCGCGACGCGCTCCTTCCCGGCTCGCATTCGTGATCATCGCTTTATTGTACATTATTACACTGAACTCGATGATCCCAAAGAGTATCAGCATCAACATCGGCAGCACGAGTGCAAACTCGACCGCTGTTGCACCTTTTCGAGAAGAAAGTTTTCTTCTCATAACACCAACCCCTCTTTTTTATTTGCCGATATTAAACTGGTAACTCGTCGCGGTTGGCGCCGTTTTCTCGAAGCCCCTTTGATATTTTTCTTCCGCGTTCTGTGCCGCCTTGCCGCTCATGCCGACAACGGGGGCGAGATTCTTTTCCGCATCCGGGTTGAGCGTCTGGTTGTAAATCTGGAGCTGATGAGAGACGCCGTAGTCCGCCGCCACGCGGCTTGGCTGTGTGGCGCACCCGGCGGTAAAAAGCAGGGCAACCATAATCCCGATCAAAAACCGATATTTCTTCATGATTTGTTTCTCCCTATTCCTTCCTTGGTCACCTGGGGGTAATGTGGCCGAAATCTCCATCGAGACCGCCCTTGTTGGACAGTGCAGGCGCATTGCCTGACGACGGCGCTGCTTCGCTTCGGCCTTCGAGACTCCCAAGGAGATAGAACTCGAAATCATTGGGTTCCACAAAGGCGTCTGTCGGCAGCGTTTGCTTTGCCATGTCAATGGGCTTGACTAAGTGAGGCGTTACGATGATGACCAGTTCCGTTTCATTCCTTTGGAAGGATGTGCTCCGGAAAAGAACGCCGAGAATCGGGATATCCCCCAGCACGGGGAACTTGGAAACGATCTCCCGCACCTCCTCTTTCAGCAGGCCCGCTACGGCGAAGCTCTGTCCGTCGGCCAGTTCGATCACTGTGGAGACGCGCCGCGTGGTCAGGCCCGGCACGACATATCCCGATATGGCCAGGGCATTTGTGAAGTCCAGCTCGGAGACTTCCGGCTTCACTTCCATGCTGATTTTTCCACTGCTGAGAACCGTTGGCGTGAAGTTCAGCCCGACGCCGAAGGTCTTGTATTCGATGGAGATCCCGTCCTGGCTGGGAACGGGGATCGGGTACTCGCCGCCCGCCAGGAAATTCGCCGTCCGTCCGCTCGTGGTGATGAGCGTCGGCTCCGCCAGAACCTTGGTCAGGCCGTTTTCCTTGAGGGCGTCAATGAAGCCGGTCCAGGCGGCGTTGCCGCCGATGAAGCGGACAATTCCATTAACGTTGCCTCCCACACCCACTGTTGGGGCTGATCCGCCTGACAAATCAATGGCGCCAAGCGACAGATTTTTTAAAAGGGACACGCCAAACGCGTTGCCGTTGATAAAATAACTGAAGTTGATGCCCAATCGCCTCATGAGGGTACGCGACATCTCCGAAACGCGCACCTCCAGCATCACCTGCTGCACCCCGCCTATTTCAAGGAGGTTGATCACCTTCGCGTTCCCGTCCTTGTCCTTAGGCGCATAAGCATTGGCCAGGGTTATAATCTGGGAAAGATTCCTGGTATTGGACGCAGTGCCCGCCAGCACAATGGCGTCGGGGCTCGCCGTTACCTTGATGTCCTTTTCCTGCGGGAGCATCTCGTGGATCTTTTCCTTGAGATGACTCACGTCCGGCATGATTTCGATATCGAGAAAGGCGATGATGGTCCCATCGACGCCCCAGAGCGTGGCATTGGTTGCACCCGGGAGTTTTCCAATGAGATAGACCTGCCGGGGCGAGATGATAGTTACCTCAACCTGCTCCGGGATGGCAATGGCGAACTTCTTGATGTCCGTCGCGCTTTCAATGACCGTTGACTTGCCCACGATCAGGTTTACTTTCTGATGGCCGCCCGCGTCGGTAATTATCTTTTCCGGACCCGCCGCCGCTGCCGGACTGACTGTGAGCAGAAGGCCCAGGCAGAGGCCGCTCAGAAGAGCGGTTATGGTTTTCAGCCGCATGTCTTTTATATGTGCTTTATTTGGAGTCATTACTCACCCCCCCGGGAAATTTCACTTCGCTGACTTTGCTGCCCTTGATCAATTCCACCGTAAAGACCTTCGCCGGCGCTGCCGGGGCAGGCGAGGAAGCAGCGGCCGGAGCCGGGCGGGCAGGCGCCAGACGTTTGGCTCGCGATACCGATACCGCCGCGCGTTTCTGCTGCGTTGCGGCAGCTCCCGCAGAGGATTTCAGAAGCGCCGGTACCGTTATGCCGCTGGTTTTCACATCCTCCAAGTCGCTGTAACCACGCAGGGCCAGTTGGAGCTTCCCCTGTGTGGCCGCGAGGGCGAGTCTTTCCCCTTCCTCGGGGCTCACCTCGAGCGTGATGACATCGACCTGAACGGGCTTTTCTTTTTTATTCGCTGCCTGCTCGATTTCCGTTCCCACGGCCAGGACGAGGAGGTTCTCCAACACGGTTTTGGTGATTGCCTGGGAGAGCTCCTCCTGCTTGGGAAGCGAAACGAGGACATCGACCCGATGCCCCGGAAGGATGAAGCCGGAGACGCCGATGACCTTGTCCACCTTCATCGCCATGGCCCGCTTTTTCGGCCCCAGGACGGCCGCCACGCCGCCCGTTTTCACGTTCGCGGGCGCCAGTCTTGATTCGGTAAAGGGCTCGTTGATCTTGATGGGGTATATGACGACCCTCCCGATGGCCGCCGCCGGATCGGCGATGTAGCCGGTGGGAAGACTTTCTTTCAGGTAGGGTTGCATTTTTACCAATTCCTTGGTGATGACCGTGCCCCATTTAACCTCGAAGGCGGCCACGGCGATCTGCTGGGTGACGGCAGGGGCCGTCTTGGCGGCCGTCTTTTTCTGCAGCAGGCCGTAACTCCAGTAGCTGACGAGGCCGGCGATCACGAGCGCCGCCACCAGCATGACGACCGGCGGCGACAACCTGGCCTTCAAACCTTCCATTGTCTTTTTGTCCATATCGCTCGCTCCTTTAACGTGAACTGTCGTTGTCAATCCCGCTTAACGCGAACTGTCGTTGTCATTCCCGCGCAGGCGGGAATGACGAGGTAGATGCACTCTTCAGGTAGATGCACTCTTCAAAGGTCTCGTACTGCCTAACCCCGATAAACGGGATAGGCATGCTTACGAAACTATCCGGAAAAATACAAGAAATAATTTCTAATTTACTAAAACAATATGGATAACGACGTTCCTACAGCAATGGCGATGCCGTAGCACAAAATCAGCGGCGGCTTCCCCTCGCCGGGTGCCAGCGTCAGCCCGCGGGTCATCAGGGTAAGCTTTAACGAAAGCCAGATGCGCCTACTAAAACTGACAAGCTGACCATGCCTGGCCAGCACGATAATCGAAAAAATTCCGCCGACAATGGCGGTGAAGAGAAAGGCCTTGAAAACCGCGGCCGGTCCCAGGATGCTGCCGACACTGCCCATGAGCTTCACGTCGCCTGCGCCCATAATGCCGAAAGCATAAAAAACCAACAGCAGACCCAGCCCCAGCAGCAATCCTTTAATACTGAATAAAAAGCCATCAAGTCCATTCAAGTATATATGATACATCAAACCACAAGCCGCTGCGGGAATGGTCAGGGCGTTCGGGATCTTGCGGTAAAGCAGATCCGTCGCCACGGCTGTTGCGAGTACGATAAGCAGTATGGTCAGCATAAAATTCATACGGTTACCACTTCATCCACATCGCAGAGTCTTTGCCGCGCGATCTCGTTTAATATCATTACCACCCTGCCAGAGCAGAATCAAACAGGCCAAAGACCGCTGTTCCGAAGATAGAAACAGCCCCGGCAATGACGGCCGCGATCAGCGAGGTCAGGATGGCATACTTGACGGCCGTTGCGCCTTCTTCAGAGAGTACCAGGTGAGTCAAGTTGTTGATGAATTTATTTAGCATCAAATATGGCCTCTCGCCCGCCTCGCGAATTTATTGATTAAGACGGCGGCATCATCTTAAACCTGATGATGCCGCCGTCTTATGTTTTCCTTATGAAGCTACTGGTACAGTCATTTTAGAATCAACTCCCGTGAACACGTCACTAACCTTGGTACCCAACGCCGACACTGCGCCAATAATCACGGCAGCAATCAATGCAACCATGAGCCCGTATTCAACCGCCGTTGCGCCTTCTTCGTCCTTAAAAAATCTGATAAGTTTTTCCATTTTCTTTTCCTCCATTCTTTTTATGTTTATTAAATATGCACCATACGGCGCGCCCTTACTATCATACTATCGTCCGCTTGTCTTGTTTTTCACATCACCCCCTTGATTCGTCTGCCGTCTCTTCTTTGTTGTGTAAGTTTGCTTTCATTGCTTCCATCCCTATTTTATCAAGTTTCCCGTAAGATTCAGGCGTATGCCTTTATATTTCCCCGTTCCAGCTCTTCAAACGAATAGGACTTGATGGCGGCGGCGACGCCTATTTTGGGACCGCTCTCGTCCACCCGGACGATTTCTCCCTGGCACTTCAGGAGGACGGGGCGATCGGGATCCATGTGATCCAGGACGATGTTGAACTCGATGGGCTGCCCGGGGGAAAAGGAGCGGTCCGTCTCGAAGCGGAAGGCGCGCTTCCAGCAGACGCCGTCCTTGGAGACGTCGAGATTGAAGACCGAGAAGATCCCCGAGCCGCTAAAGTCCCTCGTCACGCCTCTGGCGGATTCAAGTTCAACCGGCAGGCTGCCTTTGTAGCGAGGAGCGCGGCGATGTTCAGGTCCATTCACGATCCATCCTCCGTTTTTTGATTCCATTTTGTCCCTCCGCTTACAACAAAACAATATGCCGAAAGTTAAATTTTTCTATAACCTTGGATAAAGAATTGATTATTCAGGCGCGCCTGATCGGAATATCGCCAAATATACATTGACAAGCAAAAACTGACTCCCTATACTTCAAGCCCCTGAAAAGCAATGTATTATCCAAAGAGCATGGTTATTATGAATGACATAACAGAAACACTACAGAAAAAGATCTTGTCTCGAGCGCTGCCTGACGGAGGTTTCCCCTCAAAACCTGGGGGGAAGTACAGGCCGGATGCGACGGCCTGGGCTGTTTTGGCTTTCAGTGCGGCAGGAGTCCAGGAGGATCTTGCAAATAGAGCCAGGGCAAAACTTGCTGCCGGCCAAATGGATGATGGAAGATTAAGTTTATCCCGGGATTACCCAAACGCCTTCTGGCCGACCGCTTTAGCCATTCTGGCCTGGCAGAATGCTCCCCAGCATCTTGAATCACAAATGAGGGGAGTCGATTTTTTGCTTGCTGCGGCAGGCAAAACCGTGGAGAAAATAGACGATTCAACCGTCGCTGATGACACGGCACTGCGGGGCTGGCCATGGATTGAAGAAACTTATTCCTGGGTAGAACCCACTTCCCTTGCGTTATTGGCTCTTGAGGCAACCGGCAAAGGAAACCACGAACGGGCTCATGAGGCAAGAAGAATGCTGCTCGATCGGCAGATGGAAAGCGGCGGATGGAACTATGGCAATACCAAGGTATTCGGGCAGCAGTTATGGCCGATGCCCGAGTCCACCGGCCTGGCTCTCAACGCTCTCGCGGGTAGAACTGAGCAGAAAAATGTAAAAGCAAGCATTTTATACCTTAAGCAAGAAATGGGTCGCCTGAGGACGCCCTTATCATTTGCCTGGGGGTACCTGGGGCTTAGCGCCTGGGGCGAACGACCGCTGTTGAATCGAGGCTTGCTGCAAAAAAATTTGAGCCTCCAGGAAAGATACGGCGAGCATGAAACGGAGCACCTCGCTTTGCTGCTGATTTGCTTGCACGCGCCACAAGGTTTCTTGAGCGTCTTTGACAGGGATGCCGACAAATGAAACGCAGCCTCAGGGATATACAGAACGGTTGGACCCGCAGGCAATTTCTGACGGGTTTAGCAGGAGGAGGTACGGTCCTTTTAACCGGGCTGGGAGGATTTTTATGGTTTAAAGGCCATAAACTGCGCACGGAGGTTTTTATAGCCAAAGTTCCGGACTACAGCGGCAACATCGCAGGCGCCATCCGGGAGGGTTTGCGCGAACTGGGCATTGGTCCTGACGAGATCAAAGGAAAGCGGGTATTGCTGAAGCCGAATTTGGTCGAGACGCATTTAGGATTTGCCCATATCAACACGAATCCCCTTGTCATCCGGGGAGCGATAGAGGCGTTCCGAGCCTTGGGAGCGGCGGAAGTAATAGTCGCCGAAGGTCCTGGACACTGTCGCGATTCATTGCTCCTGGTTGAGGAATCCGGACTCTCCGAGGTTCTGCTGGAGGATAAAATACATTTTGTCGATTTGAACTACGACGATGTCCTGCGTGTTCCTAACGCGTCTCGATGGTCAACGCTCAACGACCTGATAGTTCCGAAAACGCTCAAGCAAGTTGACTGGGTTGTGTCGATGCCCAAGATGAAAACTCACCATTGGACGGGCGTGACGCTTTCCATGAAAAACATGTTCGGAGTTATGCCGGGGAGCTACTATGGGTGGCCGAAAAACATTCTCCACTGGGCCGGAATTCAGCAGTCCATTTTGGATATCAATACCACCCTGAAGCCGAATCTGGCGATCGTGGACGGTATTGTGGGCATGGAAGGCGATGGCCCTATCATGGGGAACCCGCGTCATGTCGGGGCAATAGTGATCGGGCGAAACCTCCCTGCCGTCGATGCAACCTGCGCTCGCATCATGTGCATTAACCCCCAAAAAATCCAATATCTGAAGATAGCTGATGGTCGAATCGGCACCATCCGTGAGGCCAATATCTATCAAAGGGGTGAAAAAATCGCATCGGTTCAGACGCCATTTGCGCTGGTTGAAAAGATACCGGCACACAAGATGCTTCGCTTATAAATTTTGAAGATGGTGGCTTTCACAAACAGCGAAATTATACATCCCAAGGTACAGAGTTCTTCCATTCCTTAACTCGGACAACATGACTATTAAAATTATACTGAACGCAGCGAGGGCATAAAAATAGATGCCGGCTGATGTAAACCAGAGGATTGGCGCATTCATCTCTTCGTAAATTGAAGGTATAAACTCGGTAGGGATGCTACTAATCATCCATGATGCGACAACCGAGCACCGATATATATTTTTATACTTCAACAATGTCGATGAATTCCATATGACAAAAGCAGGAAGAATCAGAATAGGGAAATAATACATCCAGCCTACCGGAGAAATAAGTAACATAGCCACGGTGGTTAGAGAGAAACCAATATCATATTGAGTTAATGACATTTCTTTGGAATGAGACCACGCAGACCATATAATTCCTAATATTAGTAATATCGAGAACATGGAAGCTAATGCGTAAGCTACACTTGGCATCATAATCAAGGGAATGTTTTCGCCTCCACCAAATATTCGGGTAAAAAAAGCTGTCAAGGAAGCATTCCAACTGGCATTCATAAATTGTGGCACGGTTTCCAAGTTTAACAAATGTTGTTTATAAGTGGCTGCGCCAAAAATAAATACGCCCATGAGATTCAAAATAAAAAATGTAAGAATGGAGTAAGCCAACAGTCTCCAATTTCGCCTGACAAGAAAGTACAATAAATACAATCCGAAGATTATCTTCACACTCATGGCAACTCCAAGAACGATGCCTGCAATTATATGTTTTTCATTCCTTGTAGTAAGCCAGATTAGTACAACAAACCAAAATATGCATAAACCCCATTGACCGCCAAGTATCACGTTCGCTATAGTTGGAAAATAACCAAAGAGCAATATCGCCAGACTCAAGAAACCCATTAATTGGTATTCTTTTGATAGGGTGCCGAATGCTATAAAACCGGACGCCATCAAACCAAGGGCCAAGGAGACAATCGACCACACTAAGAATCCTTGCTTTAGGGGCATCGTCGCAAATGGTAACATTAATAAAGTATGTAAGGGGGAGTTCATATTGGGAAATAAATTTCCAACATTCCGTTTAGCCTTGTCTGTCATTCTGGCTAAATCGTCTTGAGATGGACGAAACGGGATAGGCTTATAAATGCTTTCTCCTTCCAATAAAAACCTCGCAGACTGATAAAATACGAAGAAATCTGAGTTTCTTAAATGCTCAGATTTCGCATTGATGCCGACAATATTTATTCCGATAACCAACCCTAAAACTATCGCTTGAAGTGAGTAAATCAGGATATTTCGTTTTGAGTTCATAATAAAGTATCGTGTATTCGTAAAATGTTTGCAATGCACTGCCATACATTAAAATAAACACGATGAATCTTTTTTTTCGGCAACTGGGCCATCGCCCGAATTTGGGACTCTGTGTATTTTAGGTAGAGGAGGGATCGGAGAGGAATCTCAACATATCCAATTCTGTTTTGAAGGCCGCCGGCTGCGTTTTTCAAAGATGGGGAAATAGCAACCGGCGGCCGCATACAGTGCGTTCACTTGCTTCCCATCCTCACGTAAACAAGCGCCAATTCCACAGCTATAATCAATAACAAGAGTGAGTTAAAATCGAATTGCAAGAGATCACCCCCTTCCTATCACCAATCATTTATTGCCCATCGTTGCAAATAAAATTTAAAATTATTTAGATAAATCCTTTTCTCCCCATTTGGTCAAACTCGTCATTCCCGTGCAGACGGGAAATCGAAGATCAGTGTTTACAAAGCGAGGCTTAATGTTCATAATCCAGTATTTTTAAGGCGTTCTGGATTCCCGCATTCGCGGGAATGACAGAGTGGGTGCATTTTTCAAAGCTCTATTGATAGGAATTTCCTTTTCCACGATCGGAGTATATGAAGAAGGATATTGTGTGTCAAGAGGATTTTGGGAACCCTGGCAGCGTTTTGGGAAAAATATTCGCTACGTGCCGAAATAGTTACACCAAGCTCTCTCCAGCAGTTCTGACGTCAGTTTTTTCGGAAGGTGCTCGTATCGGCAGATGTCTAGGCAACGCTCGACCAGATCCCGCGGCTCGCAGGATTTCATTTCCCGATTTTCAAGCCTGTACCGATTCAGCAGTGTCTGCAGCAGCTCCGGCTCGTAATTGAGATCGTGCGCTGCGATGTAGCGCCTCAGTATCAATGCATAGGTGTCGATGGAAGGAGCCGTAAGGGTTAGACGGTACCCCATGCGTCTGAGGAAGGCTTCATCCACGAGATCCCTGGGATTGAGGTTCGTGGCTATGACCAGGAGCTGTTCAAAGGGAATCTCGATTTTTTTCCCCGTGTGCAATGTCAGGTAATCGATGCGGTTTTCGAGCGGGATGATCCATCGGTTCAAGAGGTCGCGCGGGGCTATCCGCTGCCGGCCAAAGTCATCGATGAGCAGAACACCGCCATTGGACTTCACCTGGAAGGGAGCCTCATAGAAGCGGACGGTGTCGCTGTAAATTAGGTCCATTGCTTCGATCGTCAATTCCCCGCCGACAATGACGAGCGGACGCTTTATCTTTATCCAGCGCTTGTCGTAACGATGCGCGGGCGTAGTCACCGGCTCATGGGTATGAGGATCAAAAATCCGTATGACTTGCCGGTCAACCTCGATGGCATAAGGAATCCATATCTCGCCCTCCAGCGCCGCATGGAGTGCCTTGGCAGTCGAAGTTTTGCCGCAGCCCGGGGGGCCCGTCAGGAGCAGACTGCGGCGAGAATCGACAACCAGCCCGAGGGTTTGGAGGGCGTTTTCGGGAAGAACCAGGTCGCGAAAAGCCTGGGCAACTACCTCCGCTTTCGCTGGTTTCCTTGCCTCCTCCGTCAGTCGAACGGCGGCGGCGTAGGCATCGAGGGAGACGGGCGCCGGGCCGATATATCCGCTGACCGACATGAGCTGCTTCACCCGTTCCCACCCCCGATCCAGCAAGGCGTAACGATGGCTTTGCAGGCTCTCCCTCTGCAGGATTTCAATCAGCCTCTCCCGGTAAAGGTGCTGCAGCAGATTCTCGGCAATGGGCACGGGGAGCTTGATTTTGTCTGCAATGTGCTCGGATGTGCAGTTTGTGTCGGTCGAAACAGCTTTCAGCGTCAGATCCGCGAGAAAGCCATAGTCGAGACCGATGGCCTCGACGTTCTTGGGGGACACGGGCACCAGAGGGTCGTCCTCAGCCAGATTTACTTTATCGTCGGTCGTTTGCTTCTCCATTCTAAACCAGACCCTTTTCCTGGGCTAAGCGCATGAGGCTCACGCGGCTGTCCACATGCAGCTTTTCGAAGATGTTGTACAGGTGGACCTTGATCGTGCCCTCGCCGACGAAGAGCTTTTCAGCGATCTGCTTGTTGTGCAGGCCCTGGACTGTCAGCCGCAGGACATCCATCTCCCGCGGGGTGAGGAGGGAGGCAATCTCACTGGCGCCGGCTTCGCGCCGGAGGAGTTTTTCGAGGGACTGCCAGGCCGTGCGCCGCTCTATCCATCGCTCTCCCGCATAAACCTTGCGGATACACTGCACGAGGAGCTGCGGCGCCATCACTTTCAGGACGACACCCCAAACACCGGAACGAACCGCCTCCAGCATCTGATCTTCGTCGAGTTCTGCCGTGAGGAGCACCACCCGGGTCGGGAGCTTCCCGGTCTGTATTTCCCGGGCAATCGTCAGGCCGTCTTTGCCGGGCATGACGATGTCGAGGACGGCGACATCGGGCCGGTGCTTGCTTACTGCCTGCAGGACCTCGCTGCCGTTGGTGCAACTGGCCAGCAGTTGGAAATCCTCCTGCAACCGGAAGAGATTTTCCAGCCCGTCCAGAACGAGTTGGTGATCGTCGGCAATTACCAGGGTAATGGGCATCTCAACCTCTCTTTTCGATGATCGGCAAAACGATTTCTATCTTTGCCCCTTTGTCGTCGGAATCGATGGTGAGGGTCCCGCCCAGAAATGCCACCCTTTCTCTCAGCGATACTGGACCCAGGTTCATCTTGGTCAGGGCAGACTGATCATAACGGCCGCGAAAAGCAAAACCGGAGCCGTTGTCGGTAACGACAATGCGCAGTGATTGGGGTTCACTTATTACTGCGGCTGAAATGGACGAGGCCGTGGAATGGCGCGCCGCATTGACCATGGCCTCATGGCAAATCAGATAGGCGCCGTGAGACAAGACCCCGGGAAGCGGTTCCCGGTCAAGCTGCACATCAAGTTTCACTCTGGGACCCCACTGGCGTTCGATCCTTGCAGCCAATTCTTTCAGGCGGCCGGTAAGATCTTCTTTCGACGCGGGCGAGATTACAGAGGGCGTCTTCAAATACCGGATATGGGAACGGAGCCCCTGCTGCTCATCGTACATCAGTTTCTGAATATCGGCAAGGCGCTGTTGGGCGGCCAGCGGATCCTTCTCCACCAACTGGCGGGCGGTCTCCAATTGCAGGGCCGCACCGGCCAGGGATTGAAGCAGACCGTCATGTAAGTCCCGGCACAGATTGAGGCGCTCTTCCAAGGCCGCCGCCTGCGACAGCTCGTGTTCACGGACGCTCAGGTAGGCCAATAGGCCGGCCATAACCGGTAGATACCCGATGCGGATGATGAAGCTGCCCATCGCGAATTCCGGATTGCGCAGCAGGTTTTCCGGATACACGGCCGTGACAAGCATGACGCCTGTTACTATCGCCGCGGTGTATAATGTGCCGCGCCACTGCCAGGACAAAGTGGCGCAGACCAGTGAGAAAAAGAAGTAAACAAAAAAAGGGCTGGCGGCTCCGGTGGTAAAAAAGACCAGGAGCACGGCGACCGTCAGATCGATGGCGTGGATAACCAGATCCAGATCTCTCCGGCCATTAGTCAGGCGCCACATGAAAACGGCCAGAACGACGGCGTATGCAAGGTACCAGAGCAGAATGGAATTGATTATCCAGAAGTTACTGACGGGGTCTGCAGGATCAAGATGTACGGCAAGAAGGGAAATTGCGATCATGCCCACCCGTCCCACGGCAATGAATCTTGCTGTCTGGTTGGGCCGGGAATAGTTTATTTCCATGGCGTTTTTCTCAGAAGTCGTGACAGAGCCCGAAACCATTATTAAACGATGGAAAATGCGGTGTCCGTTTACATCGATAACTCCAATATGTCAATATATTATTACCTGAATATGGCCGACGTTTTTTGAGGGCGGTTTCTGCCGGGGATAAAGCCTTGCCGACGCTTCAGGGCAGGGCGGACATCATTCTTGATGCCCGAGCTTAGGCATTTAATTCTTTCGAAAGACGCTCAGATAAAAATATTTTGATGAGCGATTGATATGGAACATCTTTCTTATTGGCTATGAGTTTTAACTCATCAATCATGAGTTCCGGCAGTCGCAGAGAAATCGTTTTAAGCGAAGGCTTGATGTTGGGAAGTAACACTCTTTGTGCCTTCGACCAATCAACATAGCTGGAGGAATCAGCGTTTGCCCAAAAATCACGTTCTTCGTCTTCCGTTTTAAACTTAGGTATTTTTTTCATGGTATTTATACGCATCCCTTTCCTTGCGATTCATGGCTCTGGCGGAAATGATCCTTATGAGGTTATGCCGCACGGTAAAGACGATAAAAAGATGTTTCCCTGAATCACTTTTCCCGAGAGTATAGAACCTTGTCTCATAACTGGAATGAAAAACGTCCGAGCTTGTGACGACTGGGTGGTTAAAAAAGAAGTGCACCTGCGAGGAAGCTACGCCGCACTCGCAAGTGCACTGTCGTCGGGGTCTGGCAGGAGCTTTAACAAAGTGCCCTGTTTCGACACATATTGGCTCCGGAGGACGTACAACTGCAAGAATATTATAAGTACGCTTTTCATGACCGCTGCGAAGCACGGCTATCAAATTGTCCCCCATTCTAAAATTTCCATATCAACAAACGGTTGAAATATTGAATGGACCCTTATCCCTACCCTGGCTGGCATTACTTCTTCATAGGACCGATTGGCCAGACCACTTTGCCGTAGTATTCATTGAGCACCTGGGCAAGGCCGGTGTAAACTGCGGAAGCGCCGCAGATTAATCCTTCCCAGCCTGCCAGTCGCGTAATGCCTACGATACCGGTGGCATTCAACTGGGGCTTCTCGATCGGCGGGTTATATGCGGTACTCAAGAGGTTGTTGCGCCGGTCGTTGGTAAAGTGCTGGAACGAAGGACCCGCAAGTGCATCGGGCGGGCGGTACCAGACACCGGGCGCGCGTATTCGGTCCCGTCCGAGGCGCTGACCCAGAGACCGCCTGTGGCATCCAGAGCCACGTTCTGTGGCTGGTAGGGCACGCTGTTGGTTCTCAGGCGGTACCATCCTTCTGTTGCTGCTGTCTGAGCAAGTGCATCCGGGACGCTGATCGGCAGAATAAACGCGAGAACCGTGAAGAAGTATGTCAAGAGCGGCAGGGATTTCCGCCATCCACACTTTTTCCCTTTGATAAAACCAAACATAAAATACTCCTGAATTCTCTTCAAAACTCGAATGATGAAACCGTGAAAAGTGAAACCCCGATGAAAACCGGAGTACAGCATTATTTTCTAATTTATGCTGATTGCGGAGGAAGGAAGATAGCTCTTACCGCCGCCAATCCCCCAAAATGCAACGTATCATCCGATAATCAGTAAATATACCTTGATAACCAAAATTGCAACTTTGAACACGGTGCGCGCGGTCCATTAAAAAATGAACCGGAGAGTCTTGAAGATTGTCGACTCTGGGACTCGCGGCTAACCGGCACGCTGCTTTACTCCGCCGGTTTCATGCTTTGCTGAACCTGATTTGGGAATGAACTCGATTTTCAGATCACAGCCAACAGCTTGTGCATATTTTTTTAGAGTCGTCAGTGACGGTGCATGCTTTCCAGCAGATTCCAACCGCGAAACAGCACTTTTTGTCGTTCCCATCAACTCCGCAACCGCCTCTTGGGTGAGACCGGACTTTGAACGCGCTGACAACATCTCACGGACAAAAGTATATTCTTCTTCCAGGTCATTGTATGCCTTGCTGAATCCTTCACGCTTTTGGGCATTCTTGAGAAATGCCTTATGGTCGTGGGAAACAGGTTCGTATTTTAATTCAGCCATTTCGTATCTCCTTCATCCTTTTCCGGGCTATCTTAAGTTCCGGTTCTGGCGTGTCCGGCGTTTTCTTGACAAACGCATGTAGAATTACGACACGTTGACCGATGACAAAACAGTAAAACACCCGCCCGATGCCTTCGCGACCTCGGGGCCTCAATTCAAAAAGACCGCCGCCCACAGCACGTGAATGTGGCATTCGCAAATTCGGCCCGAACTCCATCAACAACTCCACAGTCCGCGCATAGTCAGCCAATATACCGTCAGGCCAGCTTTCGATCTCAGCTTTGACCCGCGAATGGAAGTAGGTTATGGAATAACTCATGGTTGCATGGTTAGCATATCTGCTAACATTTGTCAACGACAATTTCACAAACGCATTCAATAAGACCGCACACGTTCAAAGTCGGTATTGATCACAGCTTTTCTTTCCACCTACGTTATTTCGAGGTTCATCATCTGCTGCCGGACTGGCCGACCTTTCTCGACGATTTCCAGCACCACTGGCCGACAGATGATGATCATGTCTATGCTGATTTTATTCGGGATGGTCTTGTAGGGAATGGCGCCGATCAGCAACTCGTAGCCGGGCAGAAGACCGTCTCGACCGCACCGGACGGCAAGGGCGCACCGGCTCAATTTTGATCCGGTCTCCTACAAGGATTCCTATGACCAAGAAACATGACACCCGACATCCAGGCAAGGACTGTCAAGAGAATCCTATGGAGAAATCCTATGGCTTTTTGGGAGCAGTAAAAAGAAAAGTGGGGACAGAGTGGGGACAAAATCACCAGACAAAGAAACAGGGGACTAACCTTTGCTCGGCTAACCCCCTGTTTTAATTTGGCTCCCCAGCGCGGACTCGAACCACGGACAAGATGGTTAACAGCCATCTGCTCTACCGACTGAGCTACTGGGGAATAATCTCTACGGCGGGAGGGTACTTAATATAAGAAGCGTTCTTTGTCAACAGGGAAGTAATAAAATTTTAATCCGTCGTGCGGTAAAATTAATCCCTCCGTCCAAAGCCGGTTTGCGAATTTGTGATTGACAGAAAAGCTGCTGCTCGTGTAGAGGTGACGCTCGCGAAAAACAGGCCGGAAAATGGGGTGGCCGATTAAGGTTGTATTTATTCAACGCGTTAAAATAATTCATTATGGAGGGATGTCATGGAGAAATACGTATGTGATGTATGCGGTTACATATATGATCCGGCGGAGGGAGATACGGAGGGGGGAATCCCCGCGGGGACGCCCTTCGCAAAGCTTTCCGATGATTGGACATGTCCGGTGTGCGGCGCTTCCAAGGAAGAATTCTCTCCGGAAGAGTAGAACCTCATCCCCGGCTGCCTGCCAGCCGGGGTATTTTGGGAGGATTTGTCATGGGAACAAAAGAGGCCCTGCAGCAGGCCTATGCCGGCGAGGCCAAAGCGGCTCTGCGTCTGAAGGTTTATGCGGAAAAGGCGGACGAAGAAAGTCTGCCGCAGATAGCGAAGCTCTTCAGGGTGATTTCTTTTTCGGAAGAGATTCATGGCAAGAGGGCGCTGCGGGCGCTCAAAGAGATAAGGAACACCGAAGATAACCTTGCCGAGAGTTTCCAGTCCGAGCAGGGGGTTGCGGCAGTCGCCTACAACCAGTTCGTCAAGGAGGCCGAGGCGGAAGGAAACCAGGCCGCGGTTCTTCATTTCAGCCAGAGCCGGGATGTGGAAGAGACGCACGCCAAACTCTACAAGGAGGCCATGAACCATCTCCTCGAGGAGCGGGAAACAGCTTATTATGTGTGCCTGGTTTGCGGTTACATTGCCGACGGGGTCCTGCCGGAGACATGCCCGGTTTGCGGCGCCGGCAAGGAAAAATTCAGGGCCTTTGGCTGAACGAAGCTATTAACAGGCCGCCGTAAACCGTAAACCGTTTCATCATTCGTTGTGCCCGTTCCGGGCATGGGTGTTTATATCGGGAAAGAGGGGTTATCGCTGTGAGAGGGGTGCTTCTGCGCTGGCTGGTATTGACGGCGGCTGTTTTGGCGTCGTCGTGGTTTCTTGACGGCATCCGCGTCTCCGGGTTTCTACCGGCGCTGCTTGCCGCCGGGCTCCTCGGCATTCTGAACGCGGTGCTGCGCCCGCTTTTGATCATTTTGACGCTTCCCATCAACATCCTCTCCCTCGGTCTTTTCACCTTCGTGGTAAACGCCCTTTTGCTGAAGATCGTTTCCGCCCTTATCTCCGGCTTTGATGTGTACGGTTTCTGGACCGCCGTCTTCGGCGCGATCATTATCGGCGGTGTGAGCTGGCTGCTCAGCCTCTTCATCGGCGGGCGGGGCAGGGTGGAGCGCTATGATTCGATAGATTTGAAAAGACGGGGCGGACGATGGGAGTGAGTGATCTGACCCCGGCGATGAGGCAGTACGCGGAGGTCAAGAGCAGTTATCCGGACAGTATTCTCCTGTTCCGGATGGGTGATTTTTACGAGATGTTCTTTGAGGATGCAGTTACGGCCTCGAAGGTTCTGGAAATAACCCTGACGTCAAGAAACAAGAACAGCAAAGACGCTGTTCCTCTCTGCGGTTTCCCCTACCACGCGGCATCTTCATACATCACAAAGCTTATAGAAAACGGGTTCAAGGTAGCCGTCTGCGAGCAGGTCGAGGACCCAAAGCTCGCCAAAGGGGTGGTCAGGCGCGAGGTGGTGCGCGTCGTCACTCCGGGACTTCTGCTCGACGACGCGAACCTCAACGCCAAGGAAAATAACTACCTTGCCGCGCTTACCAGGGCAGAGGGGAAGTACGCGCTGGCTTTTGTCGATATCTCCACGGGGGAATTCCGGGTTGCCGAAACGGGCGATCGTGAATTATTTCTTGTGCAGACCGCGGGGTTCGAGATCCGCGAGCTGCTTGTAAATGAGGAGTTTGGCGACGAACGCCTGATCATCAATCTCTCCGGGGAGGGGAGGGGGGGCGGTCGGTGTCTTGTAAACCGCTTTCCCGCCGGGTATTTTGCGCTGCCAAAGGCCGCGGCTGTTCTAACCCGCCATTTCCCCAGGGAAAAAATGGCGGGGATGGCCCTGAAGGACCATCCGGCGGCGATGGGCGCGGCCGGCGCGGTGCTTGCGTATATGATGGAGACGCAGAAGGATAATCTCCGTCACATAAACTCCATATCCTGGCATCAGAGCGCCGATTACCTGGTTCTGGACGGGACAGCGGAAAGGAATCTAGAACTCTTTTCCACTATCTCCGATGGCAAAAAAGGGCAATCACTCTTCAGTGTGATCGACGAAACGGTAACTTCGCCCGGCGCAAGGAGACTGCGCTGGTGGCTGGGACATCCCCTGCGCGATCCCCTGCGCATCAGGGAGAGACTGGCAGCCGTTTCCGAAATAAAGGAAGAGCACCTTCTCCGGGAATCGCTGCGGGCAGCCCTCCATTCCGTTTACGACATGGAGCGGCTCGGCAGCCGAATATCCGTCGGTCTTGCCAACGGCCGCGACCTTGTCGCGCTGAAGACTTCGTTCACGGTTCTGCCCGGAATCCGCACCCTGATTGCCAGGTGTGAGGCGCCGCTCTTGAAGTCGATTCATGACGGGATCGATGAGATGCAGGAGCTCAGGGAATTAATAGAAAACGCGATTGTAGATGCCCCGCCGTTTACGATCCGCGAAGGGGGGGTAATCAAAGAAGGCTATGATCGGGAACTCGACTCTCTGCTTTCGGTCACCCGCGACGGGAAAAAATGGATCGCCGCGCTGGAGGAGAAGGAACGGCGAAGGACGGGGATAAACTCGCTGAAGGTCGGCTTCAACAGCGTTTTTGGTTATTACATGGAGATAACAAAGGCCAATGCCTCCCCGGTTCCCCCTGATTATATCCGCAAGCAGACACTGGTCAATGCCGAGCGGTACATAAACGAGGAACTCAAGGGGTACGAGGAGACGGTTCTGAATGCCCAGGAGCGCCTGCGGGAAAGGGAATATGAGCTTTTTGTCGGCATCAGGAACAAAATAGCCTTGGAAATATTAAGGATTCAGAAGGCGGCAGCCTGCATCGCCGATCTTGACGCCATCGCCTCGCTTGCCGAGGTTGCCGAACGCCGCGGCTACTCTCGCCCGGTTGTTGATGAGGGGGAGATAATCGAGATTGCCGACGGCCGTCATCCTGTTGTGGAAAGCCTGTCGGGGGGAAGCGGCTTTGTCCCCAATGACATCCTCCTTGATCTCGACAAAAACCGTTTTCTTATTATTACCGGCCCGAACATGGCGGGTAAATCAACATATATTCGCCAGGTTGCGCTTATCGTCCTTATGGCTCAGGCCGGCAGTTTTGTGCCGGCGGCGCAGGCCCGAATAGGGGTTGTGGACCGAATTTTTACCCGCATCGGGGCGGCAGACAACCTGGCCCGCGGGCAGAGCACCTTCATGGTGGAGATGACCGAGGTGGCGGAGATACTCCGGAGCGCCACGAAAAGAAGCCTCATTATCCTCGATGAAGTCGGCCGCGGAACAAGTACCTTTGATGGTCTCAGCATCGCCTGGGCGGCGGCGGAATACATTCACGACGCCCCGGCGCTGGGCGCAAGGACGCTTTTTGCCACGCATTATCATGAACTTACCGAGCTTGCCGCCACAAAAGAGGGGGTCCGCAATTTCAACGTCGCCGTCCGGGAATGGGGGGAGAAGATAATTTTCCTCCGGAAGATTATCGAAGGGGGGGCCAACCGCAGCTATGGAATCCAGGTTGCCCGCCTGGCCGGGGTTCCCGACGAAGTGGTTTCCCGGGCCAGGGAGATACTTCTCAACCTGGAAAAGGGGGAACTGGACGAGGCCGGAATGCCGAAGATCGCGCGCGGCAAAAAGACGAAGCGGCAAAACGACAATCAGCTTAGTCTTTTCCAGCCGGAAAAGGATTCGGTCTTTGATGAGATAAAAGGCAGCGACGTTTTAAACATGACGCCGCTTGCGGCCCTGCAACAGATCAGCGACTGGAAGAAGCGCCTTATTTAATACAAACCCGTTCCACCTGCTTTATGTCAGTATATCCTTGAAATGCCTTGCAAATGCCGTCCTGAAGAAGGGTGGTCATGCCCTGTTCGATCCCGACTTCCCGTAGCTCCTCGACCGTCGCGTGTTTCTGAACGAGTCTTTTTACTTCATCGGAGGCGACCAGCAGCTCGTGTATCCCCATCCGGCCTCTGTACCCGGTATTATTGCAATCTTCACAGCCTTTCGGTTTGTAAAGGACCAAATCGTTGTCGTAGGCGATGTTCAGACTCTGGAAATGTCCTTCACCGTAAGCCTGGACAATTTCGTCAAATTCGTTGCGGTCGGGATGGTAGGCCGCCTTGCATTTTTTGCAGAGGGTTCTGACGAGGCGCTGGGCCAGAATACCCAAAAGGGCGTCAGCGAAGTTAAGCGGATCAATCCCCATGTCGAGCAGGCGGACAATCGTTTCCGGGGCGCTGTTGGTGTGGAGTGTACTGAAGACGAGATGGCCCGTAAGCGACGCCTCGACGCCGGTCTTGGCCGTTTCATAATCACGCATTTCGCCGACCATAATTACATCCGGGTCGGCACGGAGAAAGGCACGCATCGCCGCGGCGAAATCAAAGCCGATCTTCGACTGCACCTGTACCTGGCGAAGCCCGTACTGGGTTATTTCGACGGGATCTTCAGCCGTCCAGATCTTCTTGTCCGGGGTATTAATCTCATGCAGGGCCGCATGCAGCGTTGTCGTTTTTCCGGAACCGGTTGGCCCCACGACAAGAACCATGCCGTAAGGTTTATTTATGATTGCGGTTAGTTCACGAAAATTACGTTCGGAAAGCCCCATCGAAGTCAACGGGAGGGTATCGCCGCCCTTGGCCAGAATTCTCATGACGACGTCCTCCACCCCCCCTTGCGTCGGGATGGAGGCGACACGAAGCTCTATCTCGTCTCCTCCCGGTTTTTTGAACTTGATTTTTCCGTCCTGGGGCAGACGCTTCACGGTGATGTCAAGATTGGACATGATCTTTATGCGGGATATCACCGCGGCCCGGTAATTGAAAGGAAGTGTCTGGTAGATCGCGCAGTTTCCATCGACCCGGTAGCGTACCTCGACGTTTTTCTTCGCTATGTTCGGTTCTATATGAATATCCGAGGCGCGCTTGTTCTGGGCATCGATGATAATCTTGTTGACAAGCTGCATGATGACGCTGTCCGATTCGGTAACCGCATTGCTGTCCTCTTCCACAATTTGATCTTCCGCATCCAGTTTTTCCAGGATATCGCTCAGGGTGCTTTCATCGCCTGATGACTGGTAGAAATGATTTATAAATTTGATAATATCTTCCGGCAGGGAGACGTCGTAGCTGACAGCCTTGGTTCTTAGAAGGTTTTCAATCATGTCCCGCTTCAGAATGTTGTTGGGATCATCGATTATGACTTTGATTTTCCCGTCCTTTTTCTCCAGCGGAACCCAAAGCTCCCGGCGCAGAAATTCCATCTTCAAATTGACCAGCAAATCTCCCGGAATGGGTGTTTTGTCGGAGAAAGGAACGAACCGGCAGTGAAAAAACTCCTCAAATGAACGGCCGAGATCATCCTTTGATATCCGGTATTTCCTCATGATGAAGTTTTCGATGGTCTCCTTGGTCTCGCGTGATTCCTCCCAGGCGCTCTCCAGCTCTTCTTCCTTGATAAGGTCTCGGCTTATCAGATAGTCAAGGCGGGTTTTCCGTCGCCTGGTGAAGCGTTCCTGATTAAAGAAGGCGACGCCAAGAACATCCGAGATTTCTTTGACAAAGCCTGTTTCATCATCGGAAAATTTTCCAACGCCTACTTTTTTGTTCAGGATCTGGATAACCCCCATCAGGGTCTTGTTGTGGAATATTGGAGCGGCCAGGACCTGTCTGGTGCGAAAGCCGGTTTTTTTGTCCCAGCTTGAATCAAAACAGAGTTCCCCGTCAATTTTTTTGAGTTCTTCAATATCGTAAACATCTGAAATATTTACAGCCGTTCCTGTATTCGCGACGAATCCGGAGATGCTTTGATTGCTGATGGGAACGCGGATTTCCTTAACCTGCGCACCGCTGAGAAACATGGAATATATCTCGTTGCGGCGGGCGCGATCCACGACGTATATGGTTATTGAATGGGCATTGAACAGGTTTAAAATGCCATCTCTGAGGTCAACAAGTATCTGTTTTATGTTCTGGGCGGCGTGGATGCGGTTGGTGATATCCAAAAGCGCCTGCCTGATCTGCAGTTTCTGTTCAAGATCTCTTATATCGGTACTCTGGGGCTGGTATTCCATCAATGCCTCCGGTTTACCCTGAAATCATACGGCCTAACTCAACAGCCTATTCATCCAAGCAGTCATACGCCACGGATGATAATCCATCATCTGACTGAATTGCAATGATAATTTTCGGTAACTGCGTTTATTCAGTTACAATCTTTGAAAAGTCGGCCAATTTGTGAAAAAGAACAGAAATATCCTTCAGAAGCGACAGACGGTTAAAGCGTATCTCTTCCTCTTCGGCCATAACCAGAACCGCTTCAAAGAATTCGTCCACCGGTTTTTGCAGGCGGGCGATGTTGGTGAGCGCCTCATTGTAATCGCCACTGGAAATATGCTTCAGAACGGTTTCCCGGATGGTCATAAATGATTCGTGAAGGCGTTTCTCTTCCGGCGTACAGAATAATTCCGGGCGGACCGCGCCGTCTGAAAAGCCGCGGATGATATTTTCGACCCGCTTGAAGGCGAGGGCCAGGGTCTGATAATCCCGGGCGGCTTTGAAGGTCTCCATTGCCCTGATTTTTTCGTACGTTGAGACAAGATCGTCAATGTCAGCGGATAAAACGGCGTCAATTACATCGTAGGAAAAAGACTGGGCGGCGAGCTGATTCTGCAGGCGGCCCTTGAAGAATTCCAGGACGGCGTCCTTTGTTTCACTTGCCGGTTTTTTCAAGAGGGGGGCAAGAATGGCAAGACTCTTGTCGATCATTGCGCCCAGGGAAAGCGGGTAGCGTTTTGCCAGAATAATGTTAATGATGCCGAGTGCCTGTCTTCGGAGCGCATAGGGATCGGCGGTTCCAGTCGGCAGAAGGCCGACGGCAAAGAACCCGCAAATGGAATCCAGTTTGTCGGCAATGCCGACAATGGCCCCTTCGTCTGTTTCCGGAAGATCGCCGCCTGCCGCGGTGGGCAGATAATGTTCGTATATGGCCTTTGCCACGAGCGGATCTTCGCCGGCAAGAAGCGCGTATTCACGCCCCATGATTCCCTGAAGCTCGGCGAATTCTCCGACCATCTGCGTGCCCAGATCGGCCTTGGCAAGGAGGGCGGCCCTCTCTACGCGGGGCTGGGCAGCGGGAGCGACAATCCCCGCGATCCAGGCGGCAAGCTCCTGGAAGCGCAGCGTCTTTTCATAGGATGTCCCCAGGAGCGTGTGGAAAACTATTTTTTTGAGATCATCCACGCGCGTCTCCAGGGCTATCTTCCGGTCCGCCTCGAAGAAAAATCGGGCATCGGCCAGTCTGGCCCGGATGACCCTTTCGTTCCCATGCTTTACAACGTCCGGATTGTCGGGCAGGGTGTTGTTGATTGTTATGAAATGGGGAAGGAGGGAGCCATTTTCATCTGTGACCGGAAAGTATTTCTGGTGGGAGATCATTGTAGTGGTGAGAACTTCCCGGGGCAGTTTCAGGTACTCCCTGTCGAAGCTGCCGCAAACAACGTTAGGATATTCGGTCAGAAAGGTAACCATTTGCAGCAGGCCCGGTGCGGGGAAAAGGCGGCCGCCCGCGTTTTCGGCGGCCTTGTTGGTCTCGGCGACTATTTTTTCCTCCCGTTCGGCGGGATCGACTATGACAAAACGTTCCCGCAAACCCGAAACGTACTCATCACTGTTTGCCGGCGAAAAACCGGCGGGACTCATAAAACGGTGGCCGTAACTGATATTGCCGCTTTGCACCCCCCCGATGCAAAACGGGATGATTTCGCCGCCGTAGAGGGAAAGCAGCCAGTGAATGGGTCTTGCGAAGCGAAAATCAAGATCGGCCCAGCGCATCGATTTGCGGAAGGGGAGGGAGGAGATGAGTTTTGTCAGAATTGACGGCAGCATGGTTGCAGTCGGTTCGCCGGCAATCTTTTTTCGCGCGCAGACATATTCCCCTTTCGGGGTGACGATCGTCGAAAGCTCGGAAACGTCGATTCCCTGTCCTCTGGCAAAACCGGAAGCGGCCTGGGTCGGATTACCCGCTTCGTCAAAGCAGACCCGTTTGGCCGGTCCCAGTTTTTCGGTTGCCTGATCCTCCTGACGTTCGGCCACTTCCGCGACCGACAGAAAGAGGCGGCGGGGCGTCCCCATGGTTTTTATTGCCCCGTGCGGGATGCGATTGTCGGTAAACTCACGACCGGCGATTTCCGCCAAGTCCGTCAGCGCCTTCGGGAAAAAGGCGGCCGGTATTTCTTCGGTTCCTATTTCGAGGAGCAGTTCCTTGCCCATTGATTTTTCTCCAGTATTCAAGATTTCGTTTTTTCCCTTACCGGTTCAGAAGGGGGTATCCCATTTTTTCGCGCTGCTTCAGGTAACATTCCGCACTTAAATGCGCGAGATTCCGGACCCTGCCGATATAGCTGGTTCGCTCCGCGACGCTTATCGCCCCCCGGGCGTTCAGCATATTGAAGGCATGGGAACACTTCAGACAATGGTCGTAAGCGGGAAGGGCCAATTGGTTTTCGGCGGCGCGGAGGCCCTCCTTCTCGAACATGTCGAACAACTGCCGCAATTGAGCGGTGTCGGCGACTTCAAAATTGTAGGTTGACCATTCCACCTCGCTTTGATGGTGGACGTCTCCGTATTTGATTTTCTCCGTCCACTGGAGATCATAAACGTTGTCCACGCCCTGAAGGTACATGGCGATCCGCTCCGTTCCGTAGGTAAGCTCGGCGCTGACCGGCCGGCAGTCAAAACCGCCGACCTGCTGGAAATAGGTGAACTGCGAGATCTCCATCCCGTCGAGCCATACCTCCCACCCCAGGCCCCAGGCGCCCAATGTCGGCGATTCCCAGTTGTCTTCAACAAACCGGATGTCGTGGTGAAGGGGATCGATCCCGAAGCTTTTCAGGGAGTCGAGGTACAGCTCCTGAATGTTCGGTGGGGATGGTTTCATGATTACCTGGTACTGGTAGTAGTGCTGGAGACGATTGGGATTTTCCCCGTAGCGTCCGTCCGTGGGCCGACGCGATGGCTCAACGTAGGCGACCTGCCACGGCTCCGGTCCCAGCGCCCTCAGGAAGGTGGCCGGGTTGAAGGTTCCTGCCCCCACCTCCACGTCATAGGGTTGCTGGATAACGCACCCCTGATTTGCCCAGTACCTCTGAAGGGCGAATATCAATTCCTGAAATGTCACGCTTCCTCCCCCTTTAAAACTGCGTTATCTCTTGATATTACAGCTATTTCGCGGGCGGTTCTTACCACGCCGCCACCCCGCTGTCAATAGTAAAAGGGTAGTAAAAGGGGACGGTTCTATTTTTGGGACTTTTGCGGGGGAAGGCAGGAAAACTTTTATCGATACAGGCGACTTATTTCATTCAGGACGTTAAGGGATTTCAGCTCGCGGCCCAGGATATGGCGGATGAAATGGCTGAGGATGCGGCGGCTTTCCTCGGCGGACTGGGCGGTGAAAATGAGGCGCCCGAGGCTTTCGGCTTCCATCTCCCGCCCCAGGAGCAGGGTTTTTATAGTTCCGAGCGATACAGGGATTGCATCGGAAGTGCCCGTCTTGCAGGAGTTGCAGATAATGCCGCCCTTTACGGAGTCAAAGCGGTAGGTTGTTCCATTTTCAAGCGGCGCCCTGCAGGAGATGCAGTAATCGAGAACCGGGTCATATCCGGAGATTCTCAGCAGGCGGATCTCGAAAAAGCGCAGCAGGGCATCGGAAAGGGTCTTTTTTTCCATAAGAACAAGAAAATCGTGCAGCAACTGAAAGGACCCCTCGCTTTTTTTATTTTCAGGCGTGAACTGATCCATCAGCTCGATCAGGTAAGAGGCGGCAAGGGTTTTTTCGAGGCTGGAGCGTATTTCCGGAAAGTGGGAAGAGACATCGCACCCATCGATAAAATCAAGATTATCGGGGTTGCGGCGCGAAAAATTTATCTCGGAGCAGGAAAACGGCTCCAGTGCGTTTACGAATCGTTTTTTGCTTCGGCGCGCCCCTTTGGCAATCCCTTTGATCTTTCCGTATTCGCGGGTATAGAAGGTAACAATTTGATCCGATTCGCCATAATCGATGGTCTTGAGGACGATGGCCTCGGTGCGGCACTGCATGCGGGCGCTCATTGGTTGCAACTGTCTGAAATATGAGTATTCATGTCCGGTAAGCGCCAAGCCTCTCAGATATCCCGATAACGTATTTCGCCGCCGCCGATTGTCAGAATGGCCTTTCCCCGGAGATGCCGGCCCTGAAAGGGGGTATTTTTACCGCGGGAGCGAAAAGTCGCAGGATCGACAATCCATTCCTTTTCCGGGTCGATGACGGTAATATCCGCATCGGCGCCGTCGCCGAGGGTGCCCTTGGGGATATGGATAATCCGGGCGGGGTTGATGGTCATTTTTTGAATCAATTCCGGAAGGGTGAGGATTTCCTCCTGAACCAGCGAGAGCGAAAGGGAAAGCGATGTCTCCAGGCCGGTGATGCCCGTTGCCGCATAGTCGAACTCCAGCTCCTTGTCGGTGCGGGCGTGGGGGGCGTGGTCGGAGGCGATTGTGTCGATGGTCCCATCGCTCAGCCCCTCCCTTATGGCGTCCCGATCCCTTGCCCCGCGCAGGGGCGGGTAAACCTTGGTGAAGGTGTCGAACGTACGCAGCGCTTCATCAGTCAGCATGAAGTAATGGGGGGCCGTCTCCGCGGTGACGCGGATTCCTCTGGCCTTTGCCTCGCGGATAAGGCGGACTGAGCCTGCGGTGCTGACATGGGCGATGTGGATGGGGGCGCCGGTATATTCGGCCAAAAGGATATCCCTTGCGACCATTATTTCTTCAGCCGCCGCGGGAATGCCGACCAGGCCGATTTCAGCGGAAACAGCGCCCTCGTGCATAACCCCTCCTGCCGAGAGGTTGATATCTTCGCAGTGCGAAATGATCGGCATGTCGAGGGAAGATGCGTATTCGAGGGCCCGGCGCATCAAGGCGGAGTTCATGACCGGTTTGCCGTCATCGGAAAACCCGACGGCGCCGGCTTCCTTGAGGTCCCAGAATTCGGAAAGCAGGGCGCCTTCCGATTTCAGGCTGATGGCCGCAATGGGATAGACGTTGACAAGGCCGCACTCCGCCGCCCTTTTCAGGATGAATTCCGTTGTGGAGCGGTTGTCGTTGACGGGATTCGTATTCGGCATGCAGGCAATAGAGGTGAACCCGCCGGCTGCCGCCGCTTCGCTTCCCGAGGCGATTGTCTCCTTGTACTCGTTTCCCGGTTCGCGCAGATGGGTGTGCATGTCGATCAGGCCGGGAACCACGATTTTCCCGGAAATGTCGAGAACGGAAAGGTCCGGATCATTGAATGCCCGCCCGTCTTCAACCCTTCCGGCAATCTTTCCGTTTTTGATCAGCAGGTTTTGAACCTGATCCACCCCGGTGGAGGGATCGATAACCCGGCCGCCTTTAAGCAATAAGTTCATAAGTTGCCGTCCTCTTTTTTAACAACCAATGCGGACGCGACGGAGCGCGTCCCTCCAATATGAACCTTAGGTAAAAATGGGGACATAATACCATTTTCATGTCCCGAACAATAGAGAGAGAACCTTTTTTTCTTTTTTGGAAAAATAGGGAAAAATAGTATTATGTCCCCATTTTCCCTGCGAGCAGATAGAGAAGCGCCATGCGCACCGCAACGCCGTTTGTGACCTGGTCAAGGATGACCGAGTTTGCGGAATCGGCCAGATCGGGGGAGATTTCGACCCCCCGGTTGACCGGGCCGGGATGCATGATCATGACATCCTTGCGGGCCAGGGTGATATTTCTTTTATTGAGCGAGAAATGCTGCGCGTATTCCCGCAAAGACGGGAATATGCACTGTTTTTCACGCTCGGTCTGGATGCGCAGAGCCATTACGACATCCGCGTCCTGGATGGCCTCCTCGATGCGCTTGACAACAGTGACCCCCATTTTTCCGATGTCATAGGGAATCATGGTCGAAGGCCCCGCCAGAAAGACCCGGGCGCCCATTTTTGTCAGACCGTGGATATTCGAACGGGCGACGCGGCTGTGGGCGATGTCTCCGATTATCGCCACCTTCAGCCCCGCAATGCCGCCTTTTCTGCTTTTTATCGTCATCATGTCCAAAAGCGCCTGCGTCGGGTGTTCATGGGCGCCGTCACCGGCGTTGATGATTGACTGGCGCAGAACGCGGGCCAGAATATGGGGCGCTCCGGCGGCGCTGTGACGGATCACGATGATGTCGGGGTTCATCGATTCAAGGTTTTTGGCCGTATCGATCAGCGTCTCTCCCTTGACGACGCTGCTGGTCGAGGCGGAAATGTTTACCATGTCGGCGCTCAGCCTCTTCCCGGCTATTTCAAAGGAGGTCCTTGTTCTGGTGCTGGCCTCGTAGAAGAGGTTGATAATCGTCTTGCCGCGGAGGGTCGGCACCTTTTTGATTTCGCGGGTGGAGACCTCGACGAAGGAGTCCGCCGTTTCGAGAATCAGGTTTATCTCCTCTACGGACAGCTCCTTTATTCCCAGAATGTCTTTTCTGCTCAGTTTGCGAACATTAAGCTGCGTTTCCATATCAAAAGCCTCGCATCAAAGGTCTCTGTTCATTTTATTTCCACGGTAACGTCATCGCTGCCATCCTTCTCGACAAGATGGACGTTAATAGCCTCCCACAACGAAGAGGGCAGGCTTTTGCCGACAAAATCGGCCCGGATGGGAAGCTCGCGGTGTCCCCGGTCGATCAGTACTGCAAGCTGGATCACTTTGGGTCTGCCGAAGTCGATCAGGGCGTCCATCGCCGCCCGGATGGTGCGTCCGGTGAAAAGGACGTCGTCAACGAGGACGACTTTCCTGCCGTCTATCGAGAAGGGAATATCCGTCTTTCCCAAAACCGGTTTCGGTTGGGATGATTGCAGGTCGTCCCGGTAAAGGGTGATGTCGAGTATGCCGAGCGGGACTTCCTTTTTTTCAATCGCAGAGATTTTTCCCTGCAGCCGCCTTGCCAAAAAGACCCCGCGGCTCCGTATCCCGACCAGCGCCAACTCTTCGACTCCCTTGTTCTTTTCGAGAATCTCGTACGCGATGCGGGTAAGGGAGCGGTCTATCCCTTCGGCGTCCAACACTGTTTTGCTGTTTTCCATTAACTGCCTCTCATGGTACTAAAAATTTCTGCTTTTATAAAACCTCAGTCGTCCTTGTGACGGAAATAGAGGCGAATCGGAATTTCGGAGAATCCGAACGTCTCCTGAATCCGGTTGACAAGATAGCGTTCGTAGGAAAAGTGCATGCTTCCCTTGTTCTGCATAAAAAGAATGAAGGTCGGCGGTTTTACCGAGACCTGGGTTATGTATTTGAAGGGGTGCGGATGGCCACCCATCCCCGGAGGGGGGTTAGCCTCGATGATCTGACGGATTTTTCTGTTTAATTCACCCGTTTCAATTCGCTGGGAGTACTGGGCGTAAACCCGCTCGACTATGGGAAAGATTTTTTCAACCCGCTGGCCGGAGGTCGCGGAGACAAAAATAATGGGGGCAAAATCCAGAAACTTTGCCTTGTAACGGATGTTTTCCGTATATTCGGGAACGCTGCTGTTGTCCTTTTTTATCGTATCCCATTTATTGACAACGATAATGCAGGCGGTGCCCCTCTCCAGGACAAGGCCGGCTATTTTCAGCTCCTGATCGCTGATTCCGTCCACGGCGTCGATCATAAGCAGGGCGATGTCGGCCCGCTCGATCGCCTTGATGGCCTGAACAATTGAATATTTTTCAAGGTTCAGGCTGATTCGGCTCTTGCGGCGGATGCCGGCCGTGTCGATCAGGATAAATTTTCTGCCGTTTTTGGTAAACTCGGTGTCGATGGCATCCCGGGTTGTTCCCGGGAGCGGGTTGGCGATCGTTCTCTCATAGCCGAGGATCCGGTTGACGAGGGATGATTTGCCGGCATTGGGTTTGCCGATTACGGCGATGCGGACGACATTTTCATCCTCTGGCGACTGCTCTGCCCCCTTGGGAATGAACTTGACGATGTCGTCCATCAATTCGTCAATGCCGACCCCATGTTGCGCGGAGACGGGGTATATCTGTTCGATCCCGAGGCGGTAGAAGTCGGCGAGCAGCGCTTCATGACGGGGACCGTCTATTTTATTGACGACATAATAGACCAGCTTGTCCGAGGGTCTCAGTGTTTTTGCGATCTCCTGGTCCGCGGGCGCGAGACCGTCCCGGCTGTCCATCAAAAAGATGATGATATCTGCCTCTTCTACGGCAAGCAGCGTTTGCTCGCGCATCTGGGTCAGGATCTCCGTTGTCGAGGCAGGTTCAAAACCGCCGGTGTCGATCAGGGTAAAAGGATGGTCCAGCCAGTTGCATTCGGCATAGTTTCTGTCGCGGGTAGCCCCCGGTTCGTCGATGACGATGGCTTTCCCCCGGCGATGGAGGCGGTTGAACAGCGTTGATTTGCCGACGTTCGGCCGGCCGATGATTGCTAATACTGGTTTCATAGTACGGTTCACAGGTTACGGTTCACAGTTCACGGCTGGGAGATCCATCTCTTTAGCCGTTCCTGCTCCTTCATCCAGTCTGCCGTTTGCCGCAGCTTCATGAACGAGCTGAAAAGATTGTCCATCGTCGCGGCGGCCTTTTCAATCAGGTAAATCCTCTCCAGGATTTGTCCCTCCCGGTCTTCCTCATCGTCCTCGGAAAGCGCAGGGAGCTTCATCGACTGAAAATGAAAGCGATCGGCCTTGAAGGTAAATTCCCATTCTTCCTGGTCATGGGAGACCCGGAGCCTGGCTGTGGTAATCTTCTTTCCCTGACGAAGCGCCTCTTTTCCCTCTTTAAGATCGGCGTGGAGTCCCTGACAAATAATCGTTTCGGCGTATTCCCCCTCTCCCGATTCCAGAACCAGACGACGCAGAAAGATGATCTCGTCTTCCCCGCCGGCCGCGTTGCCGATAACGCCGTTTCTCTCCTCGCTTTTAAACCAGAGCCAGGTAAGAAACTCCCGGCCGATGGTCAGCGGATCGACGCCTGCCGAAAAGGACGGGGCCGGCGCGTCAAGGGTTTGAGGCATTACAGGCGTCTCTTTTTGCGTAAGGTTTTTTTCTTCAATATTCCAGGGTGCATGGGGAAACAGCGTCAGTCCGAATGATTCACGAAACATTTCCTGGAGTTCGCTGCCGATTTTGTCGGAAAGGGTGCAGAAAATGAGAAGCCGGTCGGAAACGGACCAGCAGATTTCATAAAAAGAGGGAACAGGCAGTGTTTTCCCAAGCAATTCAAGCCTTACGGCATCACGGATTGCCTCGCGCTGTTCCCGGTAAAGTTTTTTCTGTCCGCTTTCGGCAAGCTGTTTTCGTTCGGCCTCCATTACCCGGATCCGGAAGAGCGAGGGAGAAATAGACTTGCGGTCTATCCGGAGTGAAAAGAGCAGGTACTTCCCCTGCGCATAAGCTGCGTAAGGAAAATCGGTATCAAGGCAGTTTTCAATCGAAACCCAGCCCGCTGCCTTTTCGTCTGCCGTGCGCCAGATGTCCTGAAAGGCATAGCGTCGTACCCGTTCGTCGAAGAAATCATTAAAGCCGTCGGGCATCGGGCCGGCGATGCGATACCGTGAAAAAGTTACTGTTCCTTTCAAAAATCCCATAAGGGTCTCCTCTATTTGTGGCGCACACTAACCTACTTGTCGGGACGATGTCAAGGTCTGTGTGGCGGAATTCCGATAATGCGGTTGGACAAAGGCGCCGGATTATGATAGGAAGGCGCCCGAAATTATTTTATGGGAATCCGATGACTATTGAGAAGGTTGGGATAATCGCAAATACTGCGAAGGAAGGGTCCGGCGGTTATACGGTCGCCCTGCGGAAGTGGCTGCGCGAACGCGGCCTGGAGGTTTATCTCGAAGGGGGGATTGCCGCTGAAATCGGCCTTCTGGAACCCGAAAAAAGCGGGCTTTGGATAGATGCTGATTTGATCGTCGTTTTTGGCGGGGATGGCACGATACTGCGGACGGCCCGTCTGCTGTCGGAACGGGATGTTCCCATTATCGGCGTCAACCTGGGCGTATTCGGATACCTTACCGAGGTGAACCTCGACGAGATGTACAGCGCCCTGGAGGAGATTCTGTCCGGAAACTTTCAGGTCGAAAGGCGGATGATGCTGCATGCGGAGATTCTGAACGGGGATACGCTCCTGCAGGCGGGATCAGTCCTCAATGACGTCGTGATCAATCGGGGCAATCTTTCCCGATTGGTGGAACTGGAAACGGCGGTTGACGGCAATTATCTGACGACCTTCAAGGCGGACGGCCTCATCGTGGCGACGCCGACCGGTTCCACGGCCTACTCCCTTGCCGCGGGAGGGCCGATCGTTTTTCCGGAACTTGATTCCATCATTATCAACCCCATTTGCCCCCACACCCTGACAAACAGGCCGGTGATACTGCCCGAAGATGTTGTCGTGGAGGTGATCCTCAATACCCGGGAGCCGGGGGCGACGGTTACCATGGACGGTCAGATATCTTTTCCGATAACTTATAAGGACAGGGTTTTAATAAAAAGATCAGAACAGGTGACGAAACTGGTTTCCTCTCCACATAGAGGCTATCTGGAAATTTTGAGGACTAAATTGGGATGGGGCGGCTCCCAGACAGACCTGTCCCGCAAAGAGACCAATGCTATCTGAGTTGAATATCCGTGATTTCGCCATTATCGACGAACTGCAGGTGAGATTCACCGAAGGCCTGACTGTCATTTCCGGAGAGACAGGGGCGGGGAAATCTATTCTTATCGGCGCGGTGGGGCTCCTGCTGGGGGAGAGGGCGAGCGCCGACATGATCCGTTCCCTGAAGGACGAGGCTGTTGTCGAGGCCCTTTTTGATATCCGCGGACAAAAGGACCTGCAGGCGAAGATATGCGAAATGGGGTTTGGAGAGGCGGACGAGATAATTATTCGTCGCGTGGTTTCCCGTTCCGGCAAGAACCGGGTGTATATCAACGGCCATATCGGGGCGTTGTCGTCCCTTGCCGCAATAGGCGAAGCGCTGATCAACATCTGCGGTCAGAACGCCCATCAAATGATCCTGCACCCGGATAATCAGATCGACATTCTTGACGAATTCGGAGCCCTTCTGCCGTTGCGCGGGGAGTATCGAAAAATCTACGACCATTATTGCCTGCTGGGGACAAGGTTGCGCCTTCTTGCGGAAAAACAGGGCAAGAGGACCGAGCGGGAGGAGCTGCTGCGCTATCAAAGCGAGGAGATCAGCCGCGCCGCTATTCTGGCCGGCGAAGATGCGGCCCTCGCCGAGGAAAAGAATATCCTCGCCAATATTCAGAAACTTTCGAGCCTGGCGCAGTCCGCTTATGAAACACTTTACGGTAAGGGCGAATCCGCGCTTTCCGGTTTGCACGATGTAGTTTCCGCGGTGAAGGAAATAAGAAAGATCGATCCATCCCTGGGATTGTCCGAACAGGAAATGGATGGATTTTATTACCGGCTTGAGGATGTTGCCCTGACGCTCCGCGATTACGCCAATCATCTTGCCTACGATCCGCTTCGGCTTGAGGCGATTGAGGAAAGATTGGAACTTTTGGGGCGTCTGAAAAGAAAATACGGGGGAACGCTCGCGGCCGTTTTAGAAAAATTGGATGACGCGAAAAGGGAAATAGAGGCGATTTCGACAGGAGAAGATGAGATAACAGGCTTGGCGGACCGCATCGCTGAAGAAAAAAAGCGGTTATGGGAAGCGGCTGCTGACCTTTCCGCGCAGAGGCGCCTGGCCGCGTCGGCGTTGATGAACTCAGTCGAGGATGAAATCCGGTCCCTGAGAATGGAGAACGCCAGATTTGCGGTTGTTTTTCATGAACGCGAAAACAATAACGGCGATGCCGCCCCCGACGAAAAAGGTAACGACTCCCCGGAATTTTACCTGTCGGCGAATGCCGGCGAAGAGCTGAAACCACTGCGAAATGTGGCCTCCGGCGGTGAGCTTTCCCGGATTATGCTGGCCTTCAAAAAGGTTCTGGCGACGACCGGTTCGGTAGGGACAATCGTTTTCGATGAGGTGGACAGTGGAATCGGCGGGGCGGCGGCGGAGATCGTTGGCAAAAAACTCCAGGAAGTCGCCCGCAGTCACCAGGTGATCTGCATAACCCATCTTCCGCAGATTGCCTGCCGCGGCCAACGTCATTATCTGGTAGCCAAACATGTTGTTGAAAACAGGACAAATACGGCTGTTTCCGTTCTCTCCGCTGCCGAACGCGTCGAAGAGATAGCCCGAATGCTGGGCGGAGTGGAGTTGACACAAAAGACGAGAGAACACGCCCGAGAGATGCTGCTTGCGGCCCGGTAAATCACAGAACTGACGGCAAGGTAATAAAAATGCTTAGAAAAGCGCGTATAGGCGACGTAAAGACCATTCACAAACTGATCAATATCTCAGCCGGAAAGGGGGAGATGCTGCCCCGCTCCCTGATGGACATATATGGAAGCCTGAGGGATTTTTTCGTCTATTATAACGACGGAGACGATGATATTGTCGGCACCTGCGCGATGAATATAACCTGGGAAAACCTTGCGGAGATTCGCTCCCTTAATGTCGCGGAAGAGCGGAGACGGGAGGGGATTGGACGCAAACTGGTTGAGGCCTGCATATCCGAGGCGGTCACGCTGGAGCTCTACCGGATATTCGCGTTGACATACCAGAAGGAGTTCTTTCTGAAGCTGGGATTCAAGTACATAGATCGCGATACCCTTCCCCAAAAGGTATGGTCGGACTGTTTGCGTTGTCCCAAATATCCCGATTTTTGCGATGAAATATCAATGATAATGGAACTTTAACATATTGAGGAAAAATGAAGAGGCGCCAGGGGTTAAATGGCAGATATGCGAAAAAGCCCGGGTGAAATTCTTGGCCCTTCCCCGGACTGCCGCGAAATAGTTAGCGCGGCTGGTGAAATTATCGTAAAAAATAGCAGTTTTTTCTTGATTCCCGCTTTTGTTTGTGTTAGCAGGCAGCCAAAGCATCAGCATTCTGTCGTTTCTTGGTGGGTATTGAAACAATAAAAGTTTGAAAGTGAAGCTTGTTATAGCATTTGATGTGTGTTTCCCGTGATTTGTAACAACAGGCAGGAGCGGTTCAGGGTTTTAATTTCACTGCCACGTCACAGCAGGTATTGACCCACCATCGGGGTGGTGACATTGTGATCCATCAAACCATTATTGAAAGGGGGAAAACGGGGATGACAAAAGCGGAATTGATTGCGGTAATAGCGGAAGAGGCTGAAATCACCAAGGCTGCTGCTGCGAAGGCTCTTGAGGCCTATGTGGGAACGGTAGCCAAGGAACTGAAGAAGAGCGGCAAGATCGGGCTGGTCGGGTTCGGAGCTTTTTCGGTTGTCAAGAGGAAGGCGCGTGAGGGAAGAAACCCGCAGACCGGCAAGAAAATCAAGATCCCGGCCAAGAAGGTGGTTAAGTTCAAGGTTGGAAAGGCTCTTGCCAACAAGGTAAAGTAGTCTCTGTAACTACATAAGTCAAAAAGGCTCCCGGATCAGCAAGGGGGCCTTTTTATTTTTGCGTTGCCCATGCCCTGCCGGTACATCGCCCCCTGTCAGCAGCGGGTAAGCGTCCCTGATGTTGTCTTCAAGTTCTTCCAACTAAATCTGTCTCCTTCTTTAATCATTTTGCAGAACAGCGGACCGACTAAACCTTACGCATGGAGTCTCACGAATATTCAGGCCCGACTCTTGAGCGGAAGCCAGAATCTCCTGAAAGCGCTTTAATGAAACATGGAACTTGGGTTCGGCGATAAGAAACCTTCCCTTAGGCTTGAGGCATGAACGAATCTGACGAAAGAATATATTTGTATCAGGAACTTCATGCACCATCCAAAAGGCGAGGATGAAATCAACCGGGGTATCAACTCCAAGCTTATTGAGTTCACTTTTATGAATACGGATTCTCTCTGAACATCCTGCTTTTTCAGCGCGTTTCTCCAATGTGTTTAGCATCTCCGACTGGATATCAGCGGCAATGACACAACCCTCATCGCCGACGAGCTTGGCAAGGCCAATGGAAAAGAATCCCATTCCGCAGCCAACATCCAAAACCGTCATGCCTTTATCCACATAGGAACCGAGCATTTTCTCGGGATTGTGAAAAAAGTGCCTGAAAGGATTGTCAAATGTGTACGCTAACCACCACGGGCAAATATGGTTCCCCATACAAAAAGTCCTCCCTGGAAATTTATGGTTTTTGGTGAATATGCTCCGTTCGTTGGCATAACGTTATAATCAGCCGCCGGGCCACGGGCTGAATTAGAAACTGTGCCAACTTATTCCCGGTCGGCTGGATTAAATTGTTGGCCGCTCCTATTTCAAATATCAAGGGCAAAGCGGATTGCACGCCCAACTTCAACCATCCTTGACAGAGGCAGGAATGTGATCAATGCCCCGATCTTCCTTTTTGAAACAGTCTGCAAGTGGTCACAATTGACAGCACAATCTTGGGGCAGACCGTCGGCTTTCGAGAGAAATACCTCAGAGGGTATATTGCGGATCGTAGTTGTGATGGGAGCGATTGTTACTTCTCCAAGATATTCCAACACAGAATCTCGGGTCAGAATCAGAACCGGCCGTTTTTTATCTGGCGGCATGAACTTGTACCAACGTATTTCACCATGTTTCATTCATCACCCCAAGCCTGTTCAGTTTCCCAAACAGAAAACTCATCGGCCGCAACCGGGTGCCGCTCGTACCCCCGGCGATGCTTACGTTCCAGTTGCTCAAGGCTGTAGCGCGCGAGGGCGTCACGAAGGGCCTTTCTTGCAAAAGCAGAACGACTTGTGTGGAGCTCCTTTGAAACGCTGTCCACCGCTGTGACAAGATCATCATCAAGAGTCATCTGAATAGCTCTCATATCGCACCTCCATAATGTGGATTTTCATAGCTATATTAATCCACATTATAGACTATGTCAAATCGATTTTTTCTGCTAACAATTAATATATGTACTCTCTAATATCCCGGCTTTAAATAAAATTTATTCTTTGAATTTATGGTTATCTACGCTCAAATTTATTGGAAAGTAAAATAATTATTTATTGAATACTTCGTTTAAATGTGTTTATTATCAGCAAAAGCGTAGCAGGATCATCAGTGATTATTGGTAAATAAACATACGGTCATCAAAAAATATCCGAATGCAGGCAGGGAATGGCGCTGGCAGTATGTCTTTCCCGCCATGTCTCTATCCGTTGATCCGCGTTCCGGCAAGGTGCGCCGCCATCATATCAGCCCCAGCTCCATTCAGAAAATTGTGACGGACGCGGCAAGAAAAGCCGGCATTCCCAAACACGCCACTGTCCATACCTTGCGTCACAGTTTTGCGATGCATTTACTGATGCCGGGGTGAAACAATCATCCTTGTTTGATTTACCGGCGCGGCGGGTGTATAAGTACCGGCCATGGATGTGGATATCATAAGAACCAAGGCCGGTTTTATCTGAGATATTGCCGCATAATCTTTCCCGGTTTTTGGCAAAGAAGCGAAGTGCAAGGAAACAAGGTCGAACAACATGATTTTTCAACTTGCAAGGGTGCCGGTACGGAGGAGAAAGTGAGCGTTCATGAACTTGCCGGAAAACCGGCGCCAAGAGCGATTCTGGCCAACATTCCGCGCCTTGTCGCGTCTTACTACACCAGTGACCCGGATGTCTCCAATCCCGCCGAGCGTGTGGTTTTCGGCACCTCCGGCCATCGGGGTTCATCTTTTAAAAACAGCTTCAATGAAGCTCACCTCCTCTCGATTTGCAGGGCCATCTGCGAATACCGTAAGGCAAAAGGGATAAAAGGGCCGCTCTTCATCGGCATGGACACCCACGCCCTTTCCGAACCGGCGCTGATGACCGCGCTCGAGGTTTTCGCAGCGTGCAGGGTAACGGTAATGGTGCAGCGCAATTTCCGGTACACGCCGACACCCGTCATCTCGCACGCAATTCTTACGTACAACCGCGGCAAAAACAGGGGATTAGCCGACGGTGTGATCATCTCCCCCTCCCATAACCCCCCGGAAGACGGCGGAATAAAATATAATCCTCCGAGTGGCGGGCCGGCGGACACCGGAGCGACGGCGATTATTGAAAAGCGGGCAAATGAACTGCTGGCGGCCGGGGCCGGAAAAATACGCAGGATGCCTTTCGAAAAGGCCATGAAATCAGGGTATATCCGTAAATACGACTACGTTCAGCCGTATATCAGCGATCTCGCTGATATTATTGATATGGACGCGATCAAAAATTCCGGCCTGCGGATCGGGGTAGATCCGCTCGGCGGCGCGTCAATTGATTTCTGGGAGCCGATCGCCGAGTGTTATGGGCTTTCTCTCCAGGTTGTGAATACTGTAGTCGATCCGACCTTTTCGTTCATGACGGTGGACAAGGACGGCAAGATCCGGATGGACTGCTCATCTCCCTATGCAATGGAGAGTTTGGTTGGTCTGAAGGAGCGCTTTGATATCGCCTTCGGCAACGACACCGATGCCGACCGTCACGGGATCGTGACGAAAAGCGAAGGACTGATGAATCCCAACCACTTTCTTGCCGCCGCTGTCTGGTTTCTCTGCGGAAATCGCCCCGGCTGGAAAAAGGAGTTGGCAATCGGAAAAACAATCGTCACCACCGCGATGATCGATCGGCTGGCCGCGGAGCTCGGCAAAAGGATTTTCGAGGTTCCCGTTGGTTTCAAGTGGTTTGTGGCTGGTCTTCTGGCCGGCGATTATTGTTTTGGCTGCGAGGAAAGCGCCGGCGCGTCGTTCCTCAGGAAAGACGGCGCGGTCTGGACAACCGACAAGGACGGGATCATCATGGGGCTTCTTGCCGCTGAAATTACCGCAAAAGCCGGCAAGGACCCGGCAGAGTTCTACCGTGATCTTGAAAATCGGTTCGGCGCCGCTTTTTCAACCAGGATTGACGCTTCGGCAACGGCAAAGCAGAAAAAGGCGCTTAAAAATCTCTCCCCGGAGATGGTTTTGGCGCGGGAACTTGCCGGTGAGCCGGTTTTGGCCCGGTTGATTCGTGCGCCGGGAAACGACGTCGAGATCGGGGGGCTGAAGGTTGTTTCGGCCAATGGATGGTTCGCCGCAAGGCCTTCGGGGACGGAGGACATCTACAAGATATACGCCGAGAGCTTTATCGGGAAAGGGCATCTCGAAATGATCGTTAAGGAGGCCGTAGCTATTGTTGATGGCGCCTTTAAGCAAGGCAATTAATATTGAGGCCCTCGTAAAAGCCGGCATTCCCGCGCAGGCGGGAAATCGAAGATTAGTGTTTACAAAACGAAGTTTAATGTTCATAATCCAGTCTTTTTAGTGGCTTCATGGATTCCCGCCTACGCGGGAATGACAAAAAGGGTAGATTTTCAGAGGACTCGCGGAGTAATTTTCATTATTTTTTACGCCCGTTTCGGGCATGGTGGTTAATGGCAAAATCCCGATTATTTTATAACTTGATCGCTTTGATGGTTACTCTGATGTTTGCGTCGGCTGTTTTTGCCGCCGCGCCCCTGCGGGTTGCTGTTGACGGGGTCGAAGGGAATGTGCTCGAAAACGTGATTGCCGCCCTTGCGCTTCCGGAAGGGCTTGCCGAGGAGGGGAAGGTTGATCCGCTTTTGTTCAGACGCTTTGTAGAACAGGCGGAAAGCAGGGTCAAAACGGCACTCGAACCCTTCGGTTATTATCATGCCGTAATAACTGTCCGGAGTGAAGAGGCAGTTCCGGGAAGGCATTTGCTGCGGGTATCCGTGCTCCCCGGAGAGCCGGTGCGTCTGACGGAGGTGTCGGTCGCCCTGCATGGTCCGGGGGCGACCGAGGCGCCGTTGCAGGAGATGGCCG